>Ga0070735_10000255_pt1 | contig 63514 bp, 57 predicted proteins | sample Coa_R1_FD_66443 | JGI IMG/M metagenome (GOLD analysis project Ga0070735, IMG submission 66443) | Surface soil microbial communities from Centralia Pennsylvania, which are recovering from an underground coalmine fire - Coalmine... | ecosystem: Environmental > Terrestrial > Soil > Unclassified ...
CACGTGCACGTCGAAAGGCGCAAAGTCGCCGATCAGGCGGGCGGCCGGGGCTTCACCTGTGGCCAGCGCGATCGTTTCCGTGCGTTTGCCGGCATATAGCGCGAGATCGGCCGCTGCGACGAGCGCCTCGCGCCGCTCGCCGTCTTCCGGGTAAACTGAGAAGCCGGCGCTGACCGCGATCGGCACCGGTTCGCCGCCGTCAACGCGGAACGGTTCGCGCGCGATGTCAGCCACGAGCCGTTGGATGAACGAGCGCGCAGCACCGGGGCCGGCGTCTGGTAGGATGGCGCAGAACTCGTCGCCGCCGTATCTGCCGACGCTGTCGCTCGCCCGAGCGGCGCGCCGCATCGACGTTGCAAGACCGCGCAGCACGCGATCGCCGACCGGATGTCCGTACGTATCGTTGAAACTTTTGAAATTGTCGACGTCGAGCATGACAAGCGCCATTCGACCGCCGTTGCGCTGCGCTCGTTTCAATTCCGTGGCGATCCGCTCTTGAATGGCGCGGTGGTGGAGCAGTCCGGTGAGCGGATCGTGATCGGCGAGATCGCGCGCCTGTTCGTACAGCCGCGCGTTCTGCACTGCGCCGGCGGACTGTTCGGCGATCGCCGACAGCAGCCGAAGATGGCGTTCGTCGTAGGCGTGTTTCTCGTAGGATTGCACCGAGAGCACGCCGATCGTGCGCCCGCCGATCGCCATCGGCGCCGCCACGACCGATTGCACGGTCGCCGCTCCCTGCCCGATCGTCTGCTTCGTGAGCCGGTCCCGTTCGATCGCATCTCGGACCAGCACCGGCCGCCCGGTTTCGAAGACTACGCCGACGATCGTGCCCTTGGTCGAAAAGCGCTGCGGATCGAAGACGCGGTCGCCTTCGACGAGATATTCCAGGCGCACGGCATCGATTTCGCCGATCTCGAGCGCCGCGAAGAACAGCGGTGCGTCGATGACGCGCCTGACTTGCGCATGGATCTGAGCGAAGACGCGGCGCAGATCGAGCTCCGCCGACACGGCGCTTGCGACTTCAACCAGCAAGTTGAGGTCCGCGGCGCGCTGCGTACTGGCGTGCAGATTGCGCGCATTTTCGACCGCGACCGCCGCCTGTTCGGAGACCGCGGTGAGGAGATCGAGGTGCGATTGTCCGTACGCTTCGATCCGGTGGCTCTGCACGCTGAACACACCGAGTACGCGATCGCCGAGTTTGATGGGGACGAAAAGCGCGGAGCCGGGGCCCGGACCTTCCAGAATTTCAACGGTGCGGTAGCGATCCCAATCCTCAGGGCGCCTGATGATCACCGCTTCGCCGCTGCGGACGACCACGCTCGACAGCGAATCCGGCGGCACGAGCATCAATTCCGTCGTCGATTGATCGACCTCCGCCGCATAGCGCAGCTCCAGCCGTTTCCCATCATCGGCAAGCAGAGCGCCGACGAAGTTCGGTGCATCCATCACGCGGGCGATCAAGCCGTGGAACTTGCGGAACAGCGTGGCGATGTCGAATTCGCTGGAGAGCACGCGCGCTGTTTCGAGCAGGAGGTGGAGCGCACGCGAGCGCTCCTCGGATCTGCGAACCTCTTCATCGAGCACCGCTTGATGGCCGGCCAACGTCGCGCACGCTTCGAGCAGAGCAAGGTCGTGGTCTGTAAACGCGTGCTCCCCTTGCGCAAGACAGAACCCGACGCGCGCGCCGCCGGCACGCATGGGACATACCATCGCGTGCGCGAGATGCTTCGGCACGGCTGGGTTTGCTCGTGCGAGCGGCACGATGGGCGCCAAGATCGCAGAGGACTCCGCGGCGAGCGCTGCAGCCAGGGTCGCTGAATCAAGCGGCTCGGTTTCAGACCGTCCGATGTCGCTGTTGTAGACGTAGCGCACGGGGTGCGATGCGTCGCCTTGCACGGTCGCGACGGCGAGCCGTCGAACGCCGCAGCGCGCGAGAATACCGTGCGCCGCGGCGATGGCGCCCGCGCCACGGCCGTCGGCAAAGCATTGCGCGAGTCGTTCCGCGTCGCCGCGCGTCTCATCCGCCGCCGGTCGCGACAGCTCGAAGTGGTTATCGTCGCGAGCCAGACGCCCCGCCCTTCATCATATGCACGACACGTTTCATGTGAAGCTCCATCACTAATGTAGTATCGGCACGCTGCGCCTCGTCGACGCCTCGTTGCGCCGCGTCACAACCCGTCCCGTTGCGTTTGCGACTGTCACAACCGCTTACGTCTAGAGGTCTCTATGGCATGAGGGACGGCTATGCACGCCCGCGATAAGTATTACGCGTCACTGCTCCAGGCGAAGTCAACGGCGGTCGCCCTTTGCGGCGAGCCCGATATCGCCGTGCTTTCGATAGATAATCACCTCGATGCCCGCGCTGCTTCGCTGATCAGATCGCGGTTCAAGCGTCTTATTGCCGGCGGGCGAAGCGATGCCGTCGTGGACCTGACTAAAGTCGCAGCGCTCAACTCGACGAGCCTCGGATCCTTTGTCTGCGCGCTGCGCGCGATGCATCGCATCGGCGCATCGATCGTGTTGGTCGCGGACGGCGGGCTCATCTCGCGCATGCTCGAATTGACCGCATTGACGCGCTTGTTCCGTGTGCACGCTTCGGTCGGAGCTGCGATCGCGTCATTCTCCTCCGCCGCGGCCTGATGACGACGCGGCGGGAGCGCGACGCCCCGCCAGAGTAAGTAGAGCGTCCATGCCGCGCGATATTCCTATCGGCAACGGCCGCATGCTCGTGACCTTCGACGGCCGCTATCAGCTCCGCGACATCTATTTCCCGTATGTCGGCGCAGAGAACCACAGCCCAGGCGATGTCTGCCGGACGGGCCTCTGGGCTGATGGCGCGTTTGCCTGGTTTTCCGACGATGAATGGCGGCGCACGATCGAGTATGTGCCGGAGACGCTCGTCACGTCGGTCGAACTGCAGCACGACGGTCTCGAAGTGGCCGTCTCATGCAGAGATACGGTCGACCGTGACCGCGACCTCATGATCCGGCGCATCGCCGTCAAGAATCTCGCCGACCGCGCGCGCGAGATCCGCATCTTCTTCCATTACGATCTGCACATCGAAGGCAACGGCATCGGCGACACGTTTGCCTACCGGCCCGACGTGCAGGCGGTCGTCGCGTACAAGCGCCGGCGCTACTTCCTCATGAATGGGCAGGTCGGCCAAGGTCAGGCGAGCACGGTAGGGATCGCATCGTGGGCGACCGGCATCAAAGAGCTGCACGGCGCGGAGGGCACGTGGCGCGATGCCGAAGACGGCTTGCTCGGCCGCAATTCTATCGCGCAAGGGTCGGTAGACGGCACGATCGCGTTGCACGCGCCAAACATCGGATCGCAGGAAGAGGCGCTCTTCTTCCACTGGCTTGCACTCGGCAAGACGTGGCAGGACGTGGCGGCGCTCGACGACCTCGTGCGGCTGCGCGGACCAGATTCGCTGCTTTCGCGCACGGAAAACTATTGGCACCTCTGGGTGAACAAGGAGCCCGCCGACTTCGCCGACTTGGACGAGAGCCTCGGCGGTCTCTACAAGCGCAGCCTACTGATCATCCAAACTCAATCCGACGAACGCGGCGCGATCGTGGCGGCCAACGATTCGGATATTCTCCGGCAAGCGCGCGACACGTATTCGTACGTCTGGCCGCGTGATGGCGCGCTCGTGGCCTGTGCGTTCATCCAGGCCGGCTACAACATCCCGGCCGCGCGCTTTTTCGAATTCTGTTCCCATGCCGTGACCGATGACGGCTATCTCCTCCATAAGTACAATCCCGGCGGATCGCTTGCGTCGTCGTGGCACCCCTGGCTCGATCCGCTCGGCAGACCGCAGTTGCCGATCCAAGAGGACGAGACGGCGCTCGTGGTCTACGCGCTCTGGGAGCACTACCGCAGATTCCGCGACGTCGACTTTCTGCGCGCGCTCTATCGCCGGCTCATCGTCAATCCGGCGAACTTCATGGTCGCGTATCGGGAGCCGCACACCGGATTGCCGAGTCCATCATGGGATCTGTGGGAAGAGCGCCATGGCATCACCGCCTTCACCACCGGAACCGTCTGGGCTGGGCTCGAGGCGGCCGCGCGCTTTGCGCGGTTGTTCGGCGATGACGCGCTGTGCGCGAAGTATGAGACCGCCGCGCGGGAGATCAAAGAAGCTGCGCTGCGACATCTCTGGTCTCCGTCGTCCAATCGTTTTTCCCGGATGGTCAACGTCGGCGAAGACGGCTCTATCGTCCGCGACGACACGATCGAGAGCAGCGTCTTCGGGCTCTGGTACTTCGGGATGTTGCCGCCGGATGATCCGCTCGTCGCCGCGACCGTGCAGACCGTCCGCGAGCGGCTCTGGGTGAAGACCGAGATCGGCGGCTGCGCGCGCTACGATCACGATTGGTATCAGCGCGTGACGGATGATTTCGACGTGGTGCCGGGCAACCCGTGGTTCGTATGCACGTTGTGGTTGGCGCAGTACGACATCGCGACGGCGCGCTGCCGCGCCGAACTAGCGAGCGCGCGCGATATATTGGCGTGGGCGCGGACGCGCGCGCTTCCGAGCGGCGTGTTAGCCGAGCAAGCCGATCCGTACAGCGGCGCGCCGCTTTCGGTATCGCCGCTCACGTGGAGCCACGGTACCTATTGTCTTGCCGTGCGCGAGTACGTGGCGAAATGGAATGCGCTCGGAGCATAACTCCGCGCCCCCCCCGTAACGTGTGAGGTGCTGTCGCGTCGGGAATAGAGGTTCAGTCAAATGAAGCCATCGGAACGTGTCGACCAGATGCTCGCGGAACTCACCGACTGGCGAGGCAAGACGCTCGCCGCTGTCCGCAAGTGCGTGCTTGACGCCGACCCGGAGATCGTCGAAGACTGGAAATACTTGGGAAGCCCGGTCTGGTCACGCGACGGAACGATCGCGGTCGGCAACGCCCACAAAGGGAAAGTCAAAGTCACATTTGCCCACGGAGCGCAGATCAAAGATCCGGACAGGCTCTTCAATAACGGCTTAGGCGGCAAAGAGTGGCGAGCGATAGATCTTTCGGAAGGGGATACGATCAACAGGCCCGCACTCACGAAGCTCGTGCGCGCCGCCATCGCCTACAATCTGGACACGAAGAAGAAAAGGCTGGCGGCCACAGCCGCGAAATCACCCGGACGAAAAAAACGAAGGTGAGGGAAAAAGGATGAAGATCAAGGTGACCGGCATCTATGTGGACGATCAGGAGAAAGCGCTTCGCTTCTTCACTGACGTGATGGGCTTTACGAAGAAGAGCGATTTTAGCAACGGCCCGTATCGCTGGCTGACCGTGACTCCGCCGGGCGATCCCGACGGGACCGAACTGCAACTCGCGCTGAACGACAATCCGGCAGCTAAAGCATACCAACAAGCGCTATTCCAACAGGGTCAGCCCGCGGTGATGCTCTTCACCGACGACATCAAAGCTGACTACGAGCGGGTCAAAGCGCGCGGCGCCGAGTTCACCATGCCGCCGACCGAAGTGACCGGCTCGACTATCGCGCAGCTGAAGGACACCTGCGGCAACCTTATTCAGCTGACGCAGCTTGCTCGCTAGTAATACGCCTCGCGTCATCGTCCGGCCGATGACCGCTGCTGATCTGCCCGCGGCAGATGGCATATTTCGCGGCGCGTTCGCCGCGTATCTTGGGGTCGACCCGCAGACCTTTATGCGCGGCCGCGCGATGGTTCAGGGCCGATTCGGCACGAATCCGGCCGGTGCGATCGTCGCGCACGACGGCGATAAGGTCGTCGGCTCTAACATGCTAGCGAATTGGGGCTCGTTCGGTTTTTTCGGTCCCTTAACGGTTGACCCGACGCGTTGGAAACAAGGGATAGCGAAGCGCTTGATGGAGGAGACCGTCGCGCGCTTCGACGCGTGGGGCACGAGACACGCGGCGCTCTTCACGTTCGCGGACAGCACGCAGCATCAAGCGCTCTATCAGAAGTTTGATTTCTGGCCGCGCTTCCTGACCGCGATCATGCATAAGGTTCCAAGCGAACCTCCTGCGCAGACCTTCAGTCGTTTTTCGCGATTGGATCGAAACCAACGAGTATCGGCGGTTGACGAAGCGCGGGATCTCTGCGACGACGTGCTTGCCGGTCTCGATCTCGGCCGAGAGATCGATGGAATCGCGGCGCAATCACTTGGCGACACGATCCTCATCCGGTCCGGCGATCGCCTCGAAGGTATCGCGCTGTGCCATTTCGGCGGCGCCTCCGAAGCTGACGAGAGGAGTTTTTACGTCAAGTTTGCGGCGGCGCGGCCCGGACAGAACGCCCAGTCGAATTTCATAGCGCTGATCGGCGCATGCGAATCACTTGCCGTAGAGAACGGGTTGACCGACATCGAGATCGGCGTCAGCACGGAGACGGTCGAAGCGTACAGGACGCTCATCGGACTCGGTTTCAAGCCTGCGCATTTCGGCGTCTTCATGCTGCGCGGCGTCGGAAGCGCGATTTATCGCCCGGATCGATATGTCATCGCGGATCTGCGTTAAGATGTGAATATGTAGGGCGGGCCTTTATGGCCCGCCGGCGGACCGTAAAGGTCCGCCCTACATTATTGCGCGGACGAGGGTCTCCACGATGCGCTGTTCAAAACCTGTGTCAGCACGAAGCCGCGCGATCGCGTCGGCTCGCGTGAAGGCGCGCCGATGCGGACGATCAGCTTCCATCGCCGCGAGCACGTCGATAACGGCTAGCACCTTGCCGAGCTCCGAGATCTGATCGCCGCGCAGCCCGCGCGGATAACCGGAGCCGTCAATGCGTTCGTGATGGAAAGCCAACGCTTCAGCGGCTGCGGCGCCGTCGGGATAGCCGCGCAACAGTTCCGAGCCTCGCTCGACATGGGTCTGAACCAGCGTTCGCTCCGCGTCGTCAAGGACGCCGGGTTTCGCGAACACGCGCCCTGGTAGCGCGAGTTCACCGACATCGACGAGAGTGGCTGCCTGTAGCAGCGTCTCGGTCGTCTTCGGGTCCAATCCGGCAGCGCCGGCATACGCTGTCGCAAAGCGATGCATCGTACGCATGTGCTCGCGACGGCGCCGGCCGCTGTTCGCGATCACGCTGACCAACGCCAAGAAGGGCGTAAGGGCGGCTCCCGGCGTCCATTCGAGCACGTCGTCGCCCGATCGGCGCGCGCGCTCGCCGCGTTTGTCCGCGTAAAGCGCGGCATCTGCCGAAGCGACGAGCTGCTCCAGATTATCCGCGTCCTCGGGGTACGCACCAAAGCCGATCGAGAGCGAGATGGGGACGGGGGAATGGCCGCCGTGCCTCACGGGGCGCGCCTCGACGTCCGCGCGAAGTCGCTCGACGAACGCTCGCGCCGCATCGCCGTCGGCTCCGGGCAGAATCGCGCAGAACTCGTCGCCGCCGAAGCGCCCGACGACGTCGCTTCCGCGAGCCACGGCATGCAAGGAACCGGCCACCACTTTGAGCACGGCGTCTCCGAACTGGTGGCCGTACGAATCGTTGATCCCCTTGAACTGATCCACGTCCATCATCAGCAACGCAAGCCGTCCGTGTTCGCGCTGTGCCCGCTTGAGTTCGAAACTCAGTCGATCCAGCAGCGTCTGCTTGTTGGGAAGTCCCGTCAAGGCGTCGTGATCGGCGCGAAGTTTTGCCCGCTCGTAGAGGGTCGCGTTGCGCACCGCAACGGCCGACTGTTCTGCGATCGCGGTCAACAGCTCGACATGGCGGTCGCTATACGCGGACTGCGCATACGATTGAACCGCGAGCGCGCCGATGATCTCGCCGCCGATGGTCAAAGGCACGGCGAGGACGGATTGAACTTTGACCACGCCTTCTCCGACCGCCGTCTGCGTCAGCCGCTCGCGCTCCGCGATGTTCGCCACGAGCACGGGCGCACCGGTCTCGAACACGCGCCCGACGATCGTTCCTTCGATCGGATAACGTTGCGGCGGAAACTCCCGGTCGCCTTCGACGAGGTACTCGAGCGTGACGGTGTGCGCTTCGCCGGCGAACGCGACCATGAAGAGCGGTGCATCGATCACGCGGCGCACTTGATCTTTTATCTTGCCGAAAAGGCCGCGCAAGTCCAACTCCGAGGTCAGCGCGCGCGCCACTTCCACGATGAGGTTCAAGTCTGCCGCGCGGCGCGCGCTCGCGCGCGTATTGGCGGCGTTCTCAACCGCTATCGCAGCCTGCTCCGAGACGGCGACGAAGAGATCCACATCCGCGTCGCTGTAGGCGTTCGACTTCGTCGTCTGCACGCACATGAGCCCGATGACTCGATTGGCGAGCTTCAGCGGCGCGAAAATCGCCGAGACCGGATCCGGCGTGCCCGTGAAGTTGCGGCTATCATACGGCAGCCAGTCCTCGAGCTGCCTGAACACCTTTGCGGCCGCGTTTTCGATGACCGCGCGCCCGATTTCAGTGAGTCTGATGCGCATCCCGCGCGCGGCGGCGTGCCCATGCTCGACGCAATAGACGATCTCGAGCTCTTCTCCGGCGTCGTCGAGAAGCCCGGCCCAGAAGATCGACGCATCCATCGCGCGGCCGATGTGGGCGTGGAACTTTCCGAAGAGCGCCTCAACGTCTGACTCGTTCGCAAGCGTACGCGAAGTCGCGAGCAGGAGCGATCGCGCGCGCGAAGCGGCGTTTTCCGCGCGCTCGCGCTGCATCGCATCGAGCCGATGTCCGATGAGCACGGCGGCGGTCTCGGCGATGGCGAGCGCGCCAGGCGCGAACGATCCATCGCTCTGGGCCACGCAGAACCCGCGCAGCGTTCCACCGACGTAGAGCGGCGCAGCGAGTGCCGCGGGCCGCTTCGGGGCCGGCAGCGAGGATTGGACGCCGGCGAAAAGCTGCGGCTGAGCGCTCGTCAGCGCGAACGCGAGCATGTGCGAATCGAGCGGGCCCGGATTTGGATCGCTCATGTCACCATGATAGCGGTAGCGCACCGGACTCGACGGATCGTCGCCGAACGTCGCGATGGTGAACTTTCGGAAGCCGAACGCCGCCAGCTCGGTGTGCAAAGCGGCAAACGCGGCATCGCCGCGGACGCGCGCGAACACGCGCGCCAGCCGAAGAAAGGACGGCTCGTCGTCGTGTTGATGAGGGTCGGTGACGCCGCTCACGGTCATACTTGATATATCGGCCGTAACGGGTGCAGGCTTTGCCCGGTCACTATATCAACGCGGACGACGACGAGAGGGGCACGCTTGACCGAGATCTACCTGTTCTGCACGCGATGCGCATCGGAAGTGACCGAAGAGGCATGGGCCTGCGAGACGTGCGGCCGGGACACGATCGATGCCGCGTTGGTCGCCCTCGGCAAACCAAAACGCGCGCTGTTGAAACGTGCCAAGGCGGACACGACTACGAAGCTCGGCGGCGCCTCGCCGCCGATGCGCCGCCCATCGCTCTAACGGACGAGCTAGACCTCTTCTGTTCGAACGAGAAACGGATTCGTGTCGCGCTCGTGACCGATCGTGGTATCCGGACCATGGCCGCATATGACAGGCCAGTCCTCCGGCAGCGTCAAGAGCCGCGTGCGAATAGACGTTATGATCGCGTCGAACGAACCGCCCCAAAGATCCGTACGTCCGATGCTGCCGTTGAAGAGCGTGTCGCCGGCGATGACGAGCGGCGAATCCGTGTGTGCGACGAATGTCACGCTGCCGGGCGAATGGCCGGGTGTGTGCACGACGTCGAGGCCTTGGGCGCCGAATTCGACTCGGCCCCCGTCTTCGAGATAGCGATCGATCGTCGTCTCTGGAGGCGACGGCACGCCGAGCCATCGGGCTTGCTCGCTCAGAATGCGGTAGATCTCCAGATCGGCTTCGTGAAGCATAGCCGGCGCGCCGGTAATATCTTTAAGCGTGGCCATGGCGCCGACGTGGTCGATGTGGGCATGCGTCGCGACGATGGCGACGACTTTCAGAGCATGACGCCGTAAGACGGTTCCGATCCGGTCCACTTCATCGCCCGGATCGACGACCACGGCAGACTTGGTCGCTTCGTCCCCGAGCACGACGCAATTGCACCCTAGCAAGCCGACCGGGAAATGCTCGACGATCATTCGACGACGGCAATTCTGGAAAGGTGCGGCCCGCCCCCCGTGCAAGTGTGCCGCGCACCATGACCTTTGCCCCAACTGCAGACCACCGCGACGAGATCGCGCGCTCGCTCGATGAACGGATCGCCCGGTACATGACGGGCGCACCGGACGACGACGAATTCGAACGCGTGGCGCGCAAGCTCTTCGCGTACCAATACGAGCGCAACGCACCGTACCGCGCGTTCTGCGACCGCATGGGTCGACGGCCTGGGGACGTCGCCGGCTGGCGCGACGCGCCGCCGATCTCTGCGGCATCCTTCGGCGAGGCGCGGCTCGCGTGCTTTCCGGCCGAGCGCAGCGCCTTCGCGTTTGTCTCGAGCGGAACCACGTCGAGCGGGCGCGCATCGCGGCACGAACTCGATGCGGCGGCGTTGTATACGACGTCCCTCGAGACGCACTATCGGACGATGGTGCTGCCGGATGCCGCCGGCATGCGGCATATCTTCCTCGCGCCGCCGTTCCAAGAGGCCCCGCATTCGTCGCTCTCTTTTATGCTCAGCGCACTCGCCGCGCGCTTTGGATCGCGCGAGAGCGGCTTTTTTCTTCGTGGTGATTCACTTGAGATGGCGGACCTCGCGCGTGCACTTCGCTCCGTCGAGCCGTGCGTTGTTTTCGGCACCGCGTTCGCCTTCGTCCATCTCTTCGATCGCTGCCGAATGGAAGGCAAACGCTACCGCCTGCCGCAGGGAAGCCGCATCGTCGAGACCGGCGGATTCAAAGGAAAGTCCCGAGAGGTCGAGCGCGACGTATTATATGGATGGTTTGAAGAGTACCTCGGCGTGCCGAGATCGTTCTGCGTCTCCGAATACGGGATGTGCGAACTCGGCAGCCAGTGGTATGACGCCAACATCGCGGATGAAGTCGCCGGCAACTATCGGCGAGAACATGTCAAGGTCGGCCCGCATTGGACGCGCGCGATCATCGTCGATCCCGTGACCGCGGAAGAGCTTCCGGCCGGCGCGCCAGGGTTGCTTCGCGTCTACGATCTGAGCAACCGCGGCTCGGTCGCGTCCATCCTCACCGGCGACTTGGCTCGCACGCGAGACGGCGGGATCGAGATCATCGGGCGCAATCCCGGCGCGCCGCCCAAGGGCTGCAGCATCGCAGCCGATGCGATACTGAGCGTGACCGATTCATGACGAGCGGCGGCGTTGCGGTCGATTCGCTCGCAGCGGCATCTTCCAGGTTCGTCGACGAATGGCGTGACGCCGGTTCAGCGGTTCGGCGCGAAGCGCGCGCGCGGCTTTCCGGCGGTCTCTGGTCGGAGCCGGTCATCGAGCAAGCGCTCGACAACGCGTTTCACGCGTGGGATGGGGCGCGCGTTCGCGAGACCGTTCAAGACCTTCGCGCTCACAGCTTTCCACATCCGCTGCGCGCGCTCGTCATCCTTCCCGGCAACGTCATCGGTCCGGCGCTGCACGCAGCGCTGAGCGCCGCGATGACCGGAACTCGCGTGCTCCTGAAAGCTGCGAGCACGGAAAGCGTCCTCGCCGATATCGTCGAGCGGCAGTGGAACGTCATCGGAGCGCCGCTCGCGGGGACGCTGCAGGCGCTTTCGTGGAAGGGCGGCGATGTCGATGCCGAGGCGCGTGCGGTCTCTGAAGCGGATATCGTCATCGCATTCGGAAGCGACGCGACGCTCGAGGCCGTTCGAAGCAGGCTTCCGTCCGGCAAGCGATTCAAAGGGCACGGCACCTTGTACAGCGCCGGCGTCGTCTCACCGAATGCAGACCTGACGACCGCCGCCGAGGGAGCCGCGCTCGACGTTTGCGTGTTCGATCAGGCCGGCTGCATGTCGCCGCAGACGATCTACGTCGTGGGAGACGCTTCGCGCGCGCTTCGTTTCGCCGCCGCTCTCGATGCCGCGATGGAGCAAGCGCGACTCCGCTTGCCGCGCACGGCGGCGTCGCCAGAGGAGGCTGCAGCAAGCGCCGACGTGTTGCGTCGCGCGTACGTCACCGCGCTGCCCGCTGCCACGCATGGCCTCGCGGCGATACTCAGCGGCCCCGACAACAATGGCGCGCCCGACCATCTCATCGTCGTCGAACCGCAGGGGCCGCCCACGAACCACGGGTTCGGACGGATCGCCGTTGTCAAACCGCTGGAGTTCGGAAGGGAACCGGTGTTGACGAAGCCGATCGAGCGGCTCGGCGTCGCGGGCACGGCTGCCGACGAGATAGCTCGCGCGCTCTGGGGCGATCGCGACGAGCTCGTCGGCACGTGCGTGACGCTCGGGACCATGCAGCAGCCGGCCGCACTTAAACCCGACCCGCTGGAGTTCACCGCTGTGAGATCCGATGTCGTCTGAGTTGACCGGCTCTGATCTTCCGCATATCATCGTCGAGCCGCCCGGCCCGAAGAGCCGCGCGCTCGCGGCCGAACTGCGCGCTGTCGAAAGCCGCAACGTCACATATGTCGCGCCGGACTGGCCCATCTTTCTCGCGCGCGGCGCGGGCGCGAATCTGGAGGACGCCGACGGCAATCGCTATATCGATCTGAGTGCGGCCTTTGCCGTGGCAGCGGTGGGCCATAGCAATCCACGCGTTGCGGCGGCGATCGGCGGACAAGCATCGATCCTGCTGCACGCGATGGGCGACGTCCATCCCTCGGAGCTCAAGATCGCGCTCGCGCGCGAGCTGTGCGCGCTCGCGCCCGGCAACGGACCGAAACGCGTGATCTTCGGGCTGACCGGCTCCGACGCCGTCGAGTCGGCGTTGAAGACGGCGGCCGTGGCCACGGGAAAGCCCGGCGTGATCTGTTTCGAAGGTGCCTATCACGGCTTGGGCTACGGGTCGCTCGAAGTCACCGATCGCGATATCTTCCGGGCACCGTTTCGGCGTCAGCTCGGCGGGTTCTCGCGACGGCTTCCGTACCCAAGCGAGTCCGATTGGCGCGCATCTGCCCGCACAGTTGAAGAGCTGCTCCGCGCTCCCGAGGGCGCCGAGATCGGCGCGATCATCGTCGAACCGATCCAGGGCCGCGGCGGCGTCCGGCCCGCACCGGTCGAGTGGCTGCGCGAGATCCGGCGTATCTGCTCGGCGACGGCGACGGCGCTCATCGCCGACGAGATCTACTCGGGATTCGGGAGGACAGGCCGCTGGTTCGCATGCGACCATGCAGGCGTCGCGCCGGATCTGCTCTGCGTCGGCAAAGGAATGGCATCGGGTTTCCCGATCTCCGCATGCATCGGCGTTGCAGAGATGATGGACCGCTGGCCGGAGTCGTCCGGCGAAGCGATCCATACGAGCACGTTTCTCGGTCATCCGGCCGGCTGTGCTGCGGCGCTCGCTTCCATCGCAGAGATGCGCGATCGCGATCTCGTGCAGCGCGCGGCCGACTTGGAGCTTGAGATCCGGCCGCGCCTCGAAACGGCGCGATCATCGAATGCGAACATCGTGGAGATCCGTGGCCGCGGGCTCATGTGGGGCGTGCAATGCGCCGGCGGCGACATCGCGGCGCGCGCGATCACGAGCGCGTTGCGGCGCGGCGTCATCGCGCTCCCGTGCGGCCCGCTGGGCGATGTGATCGCCATCGCGCCGCCGCTCGTCATCACGAAAGAACAGTTAAACCACGGCCTTGACGCGCTGTTGCGCTGCATCGCATGAAGTTATCCACAATTTCTTTGCAAAACGAACGAACATTCGTCTTGTATGTTGCGCGCGCCGTACGTATACTTCACATACACCGACCGCGCGGTGCCGAGACGCAAAGCACACAACGGATGCTGCGATTGCAATCGCAGAGAGCGGAACGACTCGGAAATGGCACCCCTGCCGTTGGGGATCCGGCTCCCGCCGGATGATGGACCTGGGGATCGCGTCCCAGTGAAGCCTACGCTGAGCGGATAGAAGGTCCGGAACCTTCCTTTCGAAAGCGCGGCGACAGCGCCATCGGCCAATCAGAGAACGGCCGAGCCGAAAGGCTCGGCTGTTTCTGTTCAGAACGCAAGCGTCCAAGTGTCATTCACGCAAGCGCCCGCCGAAATCGTTGAACCCGAGATCCATGAACGCCCGGCCGTTCGTTTCGGCGCTTTCGCGTTTCGCGATTTCCGTTTGCTCTGGTTCGGTCTGCTGGTCTCCAACATCGGCTCGTGGATGCAGATGTTGGCGCAGGGCTGGCTTGTGGTGCAACTTGCCAACGGAGCATCCGAAGGCGCCTTCTACCTGGGCCTTGTGGGCCTTGTGCGCGCGGCTCCGGTATTATTGCTCTCGGGCATCGCCGGCGCTCTCGCCGACCGGCTGAATCGCAAGCGAATCCTCGCCTTCACCCAGACCACAATGGGGCTGTCGGCGCTCGTCCTCGGCATTCTGGTGGATTTCCACCTCGTGCGCATTTGGCACGTGCTGATCATGGCGGCGGTCTCCGCAGGCGCGAACGCGTTCGACGCTCCGACGCGTCAGGCGATGCTGCCGCAATTGGTCGGCAAGAAAGAACTCGTGAGCGCAATCGGCCTGAATTCTGCCGCATTCAACGGCCCCGCGTTAGTGGGCCCGGCCATCGGCGGGTTAGTCGTGGCCGCGGTCGGCATATCGCCGTGCTTCTATATCAACGCGGCCTCGTTCGCGGCTGTGCTCGTCGCGCTCTGGATGATGCGCCCGCATCCGGCCTCCGAGAGGCTGCGCGAGACGAGCGTGTGGCGCGACGCAGCCGACGGGTTCGCATACGTCGCATCGCACCCTAGCGTGCGCCCGATCTTTGCTTTGCTGGCACTGGTCGGACTCGTCGCTCGGCCTTATTTGCAGCTATTGCCCGGATTTGTGAAGAGCGTGTTGGTGGGCGGCCCGCAGGCGCTCGGCATCGTCATGGCGGCGGCGGGCGGCGGCGCACTAAGCGGCTCGATCGTAACGGCGATGATGGGTCGATCGCAAAGGCGAGGAACGATCATGCTCTCAATGGCCGTCGTCGCCGGGATATCGCTCGCGTGGCTATCGTTTACCAGGTCGGTAGGGCCTGCTTGTCTCGCGCTTATCGTGCTCGGCGCCTCAATCATGCTCTTCATGGGCATGGCCAACACCCTCATCCAGACGAATACGTCTGTCGCGCTGCGCGGCCGCGTGATGTCCATCTACACGATGACGGTCTTGGGGTTCATGCCGCTCGGATCAGGGCTGCTCGGCTGGGCGGCCAGCCTCTCATCGCTGCCGTTGACCTTTGCGGTCGCCGGAACGCTCGTGGTGGTTGCGTCGGTCTTCGCGGCGTGGCGCTCGAACGTGCGCGTGCTGGGATAGGACTTTAGCGACGCGTTGTGCCGCGTCGATCCAACCCAGCCGACGTTGTGGAATACATCACCCCGCGGCCGCAGCAACCGCCTGGTCCTCCGACCACGCTGCGCCCTCTGCGGCTAACTTCTCGATCTCGACGTCGCTGAGTTCTCGGCGCAGCGACGCCATCAACGCGTCGTAGCCCCATTGCTCGGTCAGCTCGCGTTCCATGCCCAGCGCTTCGATCAGCGCGTCGACGTAGCCCAAGAGGCTGCTTGCCCTCTGCGTCTCCCCCTGCAGGGCGGCGATGAGCGCGAGATGCTGCAACGCGATCGCGACAAATGATCTGCCCTGCAGTTCGCGAGCCAGGTTCAACGCTTGCATTGCGGCCTGCCGCGCGCCGTCGAGGTCACCGAGCGCGACACGGTATACGCCGAGGTTGAGGTTGCAAAGGGTTGTGTTATGTTGGTCTTTCACACGCTGATGTATGGCGAGAGCTTCGCCTGCAAGCCGCACGGCTTCTGACCAATGACCTTCTTTGAACTCGATCTCGCCGAGATTGCCAAGCGCTAGCGCTCCGCCGGTCTCGTTGCCGAGCGCTCGAAAGCCTGCGATCACTTCCTCATTGAGTCGGCGCGCCGTGGCCGTATCGCCGCGCGAATCGGCGATGGAGGCAAGCTGCTGGACCGAGCTCATCAGGCCAAGTTTGTCGCCCGCTTCTTGGAAGCTCTGACGCGCTTGCTCGACGGATTGCGCGGCCTCGTCGATGCGACCCATCTGAAATAAGCCGAACGAGAGGTTGATCAGCGACCAACCGAGGCCTTTGGCGTCGCCGACGCGTTCGTACAGCGCCACCGCGCGTTCGGCGGCCTCGACTTTAGCCTTGGCAATCGACAAGTGCGCGAACCCGCGCCACAGTCGCGCGGCGACGCTCGGGTGTGCGTTCTCGTCGATGCGCTTGAGCGCAAACCCGATCCAGTAGCGGCCTTCAGCCACGAGGCCGCCGCTTCGCCATAGCCGGCCGAGCAGACCGGCGATCGTGCCGCCGATGACGTCGTCGTGGCCCTGCGTGATGCCCCACTCCAACGCGGCGCGATAGTTGTCCAAGTCGGCTTCGGCGTTCGCTCGCCATACAAAGGCCGAGCCGGTGGCGTAGCGCAGATCGGCCGCCTGCGCGAACTCACAGAAGGAGTGCGCGTGCCGTCTGGTCAGCGACTCCCAGTCACCCATCGACTTGAGTTTGTCCTGACCGTAGGCGCGCGTGGACTCGAGCAGATGGAATCGTTCGCGCTCGCCGTGGACATCTGCGACAACCAGCGACTTGTCGACGAGCGACATAAGCAGGTCCAGCAGCGCGATCTCATCTCGGTTTATCGAACACACCGAAACCGCGGCATCCAAGCTGAACCCGCCGGCGAAGACGCTCAACTGCATGAATAGACGCTGTTCGTCGGGTACGAGCAGGTCGAAGCTCCAGTCGATCAGCGCGGCGAGCGTCTTCTGTCGCGGCAACGCCGTGCGGCTGCCGCCGGTCAGGATCTGAAATCGCTGGTTCAAACGCTGCGCCAGATTTGCGATGGAAAGTATTTTCACGCGTGCGGCGGCGAGCTCAATCGCGAGCGGTATGCCATCCAGACGCCGGCAGATGTCCGCAACGATCGGAGCGTTCGCGTCGGTCAATGCGAAGCCCGAACCCGTGTGCTGCGCGCGGTCGACAAAGACCGCGACGCTTCCGTATTGCATCGCATCGGGCGCGCTGAGCGCCGAGTCGGCATCCGGCACACTCAGCGACGGAAGCCGGTACGTGGACTCGCCGGTGATCCCGAGTGCTTGACGCGAGGTGCAAAGAATGCGGACCTCAGGCGCGGCGGCTAGCGTCGCGCCGACGAGCGATGCGACAGCGTCTATGAGGTGCTCGCAATTGTCGATGACGAGCAGTACTTGCTTGCGCTTGAGCCGCTTTGCGATCAGCTCGTCCACGCGCTGACCCGACGCCTGGTTGATCTCAAGCGCGCTCGCGACGACGCTCGCGACGAGTTTCGGGTCGGTGATCGGCGAGATGTCGGCAAACCAGACGCCGTCGGCAAAGCGCTCGATCAAATCGGCGGCGATCTGCAGCGCCACGCGCGTCTTTCCGACTCCTCCGGCACCGGTGATCGTGACCAGGCGGTGCTCACCGATCAGTCGTTTGAGAGCGTTCAGATCTTCGTCGCGACCGAGTAGGGCCGTGGCCTGCAGCGGCAGGTTGTTCGGAAGTTCGTCCAGCGAGCCGAGCGGCGGGAACTCCGTCGCAAGGCCTTCGCCGCAGAGTTGCCAGACATGCTCCGGCTTCGTGAGATCCTTGAGCCGACGGATGCCGAGATCGACGAGCGTCGCGTCGTGTGGGAGCCGATCTGATACTTGCTCGCGCACGCTCTCAGAGATGAGCACCTGACCGCCGTGACCGATAGACATCAGGCGGGCGACGCGGTTCACGACAGGTCCGAAGTAGTCGCCGTTCCTTTCGACCGCCTGCCCCGAGTGGACACCGATCCGGATGCGAAGTCCGCCGACATCCGCAAAGCCTTCTTTTGCGAGCTCATGCTGCGCAGCCGCGGCGGCAGCGAGCGCATCTGCGCTATCGTCAAACGCCGCACAAAACGCATCTCCGACGGTTTTGAACGTGTGTCCGCGATTGGTCTCGATCGCGCGCCGCACGATTGCGTCATGTCGTTCGACGGCCGAGCGCATGGCGTCGCCATGCCGTTCCCATCGCTGCGTGCTGCCCTCGATGTCGGTGAAAAGGAAAGTGACCGAGCCCGTAGGGATGGGCACGGGCATCTCGGAGTCCGACTTCGAATCAGCAGGGCGTTGCATTGATTATCAAGATCAGAGCGGGTCTAACTTTGCAATCGCACGCGTCGGCGGTCGTCGGGAATGCCGCTTCGGTTTGGCCGGCCCAGGTCTTTGTCCGGCATTATATCAAATGAGGCACCACCAAGCAAAACGTCAGTACGGGGAGGCGCCGGAGTGGCGAGGCTATCACGCCTGGTTAAACGGTAATGCCAAGCACGTACTCCTCAATTGGCGCGCGCGTAGGATCACATCGGGAATACCGAACTCTGATCGATTCGGTCATCGAGGCCGGCGAAAAGATTCAGTTCGACGGCGGTTACTATTGCCGCTGGAAATCGAGTGATGGGGCCGAGCTATGGGTGGCGATGCTCGGGGGAGCATTTCGCTGTATCACGCCGTATTTTCGCGGCAAGTCCAAGATGACGTTCGCGATCACGGAGGATATCGAGCGACCGCCTAACACGGTCGATGGCGCGGTCTACGGCTGGATGGATCCGGTCGACGGCGAGCCGGAAAACGGAGCACATCCGCTCGCGTTTGACGTCGTTGGCAAGTATCTGTTGGGCAAGCTCACCCTTCCGATGATCCGCGAAATAAAGCTCTGCGCGTGCGCGCGAGAGCTTACCTCCTTCGACTCCGAAAGCGAATTCGACGCGGCAGGCACAGTTTTCGCGCCAGAGTATTTCAGCCCGATTGGAGTTCTTCGTGACGAGCAGCGCGACGCTCGCGCACTCTTCAACGGCCGCGTCCTCGAGACGTGTGAGTTTCAGAATGCGCTCGTGGGGCGCCGATATCGCTGGGTTTTGGTCAAGACCTACGGCGGGTTGGTGGACGTGGTATTTGATCCGGAGCAGATCGCGGTCGTGCCCCAAATCGGCGGGATAATAAAAGGTTCGTTCCACCTCTTCGGACACGTCGAGGTGTAATGTACAACTGCAGACCGAATAGTCGCGGGTGAAACGGAGCATCGCGTGTGCATCTTTTTGCAATTGATCGTCAGCGTGTTTTTGTCGACCGCGACGTTGGCGATAGATTTTCCCGGCGATTTGCAAACGCCTGAGGGCACAACCAGGATGAGAGCGAGTGACTTCGGCGCAGTGCAGACTGCCTGCAGATTTTTCACTCGCGACTCGGGACTGAGTTGCGGGTCAAGTCAAACGAAGAGAATTCTCATCCACGTATTTCAAAACAAGAATCAGCTAGATGTCTTGTTCTCAGCGCTAGACCAAGATAGCCACCTTGGTAATTTAGATCGAGGTTCGATCATCTATGTACTGGATGAGACATCGCTGAGGCTTGTGCGCAAAGGCTATCCAGAATAAGGCCAGCAGGCGCGCTGCTTGGGACAAATCGCCGCATCGTCGACATCAAAGGGAGGGTAAATGGACGCGCCGTTACTTCAGTTTCTTCTTGCATACGGGATCTTCGGTCTGTTCGGCGTCGCCGGCATCGTCGTCTTATGTTACGCGCCGAATGGCGCACCGAGATGGACCTTGCTCATTGCGTTGATTTTGACGGCAGGCGTGAGCGTGTGGAACCTCGCGCAGAGCCAGGCTGACGCCGGCGCGTGCGCGACGATCGCCATGTTTGTCTCCCCGAAAGCGCATGAGCACGACGCTGCGAGCCATGTTTGCGTGAGCGCCTGGCATCTCCATGGACTTCTACAGGTGGCGATGACGGCAGTATTGGCCGTCGCATGCATCGGAGGACTTGCATCGCGCTCCGCTAGCAGGTCCGCCTAAAAGCGGCGATCCTGACGATAGGCGTCAGGCGTTTGCGTAATTCTCCAGGCCCTTTTTGACCGCGGTCAAGAATCGCGAAGCAACGGCGCCATCAAGCACGCGATGGTCGAGGCACAAGCACAGATTCATGATCGAACGGATTGCGATCGCGTCATTCACGACCCATGGCCGCTTCACGACAGCTTCCATCGTGATGATCGCGGCTTGCGGCGGGTTGATGATCGGCACCGAAGCAATGTTGCCGAGAGCGCCGGTGTTGTCCACGGTTATCGTGCCGTCCGCGAGTTCTGCCATGGTCAATCTGCGACGGCGCGCCTTCTCGACGAGCTCGGCGATCGATTGCGCCAAGCCGGCTAAGCTCAACCGGTCGGCATCACGCACGACGGGAACGATGAGCCCTTCCTCGACGTCGATCGCGATGCCGACGTTGATGTGCTTGCGCTGGATGATGTGATCGCCGCCCCACGCGCTGTTGACGATGGGATTTTCTTTGATCGCGCGGCAAACCGCTTGCACGACGATCGGCAAGTACGTGAGGTTGACTCCTTCGCGCGCTTTGAAGGCCGCTTTCTCGCGGTCGCGCCAGCGCGAGAGCTCGGTGACGTCGGCTTCCATCATGCACCACGCATGCGGAATGGTGGACACCGCCTGCAACATGCGTTCCGCGATCGTCTTACGCATCTGCGAAAGACGGATGACCGTATCTTCGTCGCCGGCGTGCGCTTCGACCGGAGCATGCGCTTGTCGCGGCACGGGCGTGGCGGCCGAGGTCGGCGCGCCGGGAGACGATCGCGCAACGGCCGGCGCAGATGGCAGGCCTTTCAACGCCGCCGAAACGTCGTTCGCCGTGACGCGTCCGCCGCGGCCGGTACCGCTGACGCCGCTCAGATCGATTTGATGCTCGCGCGCGAGCTTGCGCACTGCCGGTGAATAGCGAACGCCGTTGCCGTCGCCGGTCCGCGACGTCGCGCCGCTGAAGCCCAAAGGTGCGGCGGTCTGCACCGGAGCCCGCGACGGAGCCTCTGCGGACGCAGCGGGGGTGGCGGTCTTAGAAGGCGCCGCGACGCCGCTCTCAGCGATCTCGCACACCACGGCGCCCACCGGCACTGTTTGTCCTTCCTCGACCGAGATCGACGTGAGCGTGCCGCCGAACGGAGACGGAATCTCCGACGCGACCTTGTCGGTCTCGACCTCCAAAAGCGGCTCGTACTTCGCGACCTGATCGCCGGGCTTCTTCAGCCAGCGCCCAACGGTGCCTTCGGTGACCGTCTCGCCGAGTTGCGGCATGCGCACCTGTGCCACTTGCGAACCTTCTATCTAATACGCCGCGAGATCGCGCATCGCCGTCGCGATCCGCGCCGGGCTTGGCATGAATGCTTCTTCGTATGCTTTTGAGTAGCCCATGGCGGGAACGTCGGGTCCGCACAAGCGGCGGATCGGCGCGTCCAGCTCGAAAAGCGCTTCCTCCGCGATGATCGCCGAAACTTCCGCACCAACGCCGCCGAACTTGTTGTCCTCGTGGACGATGAGCACGCGTCGCGTCTTGGTCGCCGATTTGACGATCGTCTCCCGGTCCATCGGCCGGATCGAGCGCAAGTCTACGACTTCCACGTCGATGCCGTCTTTGAACAATTCGTCGGCGGCTTGCACCGCGAAATGGCGCATCAATCCGTAGGTGATGACGGTGAGATCGCTGCCGGGCCGCGCGATATCCGCTTTGCCCATGGGGATCTGGTAATCGCCTGGCGGCACCTCGCCTTTGATCAGACGATAGGTCTTCTTGTGCTCGAGAAACAGCACGGGATCATCGTCGTTGATGGCGGTGTTGAGCAGACCCTTGGCGTCGGCCGGGGTCGACGGTGCGAGGATCTTCAAACCGGGCACGTGATAGAACAGCGCTTCGATGCTGACGGAGTGCGAGAGCGCCCCGCCGACGCCGCCGCCGTACGGCGTGCGGATCACGAGCGGACAGGTGTTCCCGCCGGCGGTCCGATAGCGCATCTTCGCGGCTTCGCCCACGATCTGGTTATACGCTGGATAGATGAAGTCGGCGAACTGGATCTCGGCGATGGGCCGCATGCCGGCCATGGCTGCGCCGACGGCCACGCCGACGATCGAGGCCTCGGCGAGCGGCGTGTCGAGCACGCGGTCGTGGCCGAATTCTTCGATAAAATCCTTTGTGATCAAAAAGACATTGCCGCGCGGACCGACGTCCTCTCCCATGATGAAGACGCGCTCGTCGCGCGCCAACGCGTCGTGCAGCGTTTCACGGACTGCTTCCAAAAGGTTTTTGACAGCCATTACGAGAGCGGTCCTTCGGCGTAGACGTGAGTGTACAGATCTTCTTCGCTCGGCATCGGCTGGTGTTCGGCCCAGTCGGTCGCTTCGTCCACTTCGTGTTGCGCGCGCGCTTTCATATCCAGGATGCCGGCCGCATCGATATAGCCGCGGTCGGTGAGCCACGCTTCAAACCGCGGAACCGGATCGCGCTTCTTCGACGCCTCGATCTCATCGGCCGTGCGGTACTGCAGCTGATTATCGTCGGACGTGTGCGACATCGCGCGATAGCATTTCGCTTCCACGAGCGTCGGGCCGCCGCCGGCGCGCGCGCGCTCTACGGCTTCGCGCACGGTGGTGTACGACGCGATCGGATCGGTGCCGTCGCAGATGACGCCCGGCATGCCGTAGGCGCTTGCGCGATCGGCGACGTTCTTCACCGCCATCTGCATTTTCTGCGGCACCGAGATCGCGAACTCGTTGTTCTCGCATAAGAAGACGACGGGCAGCTTATGGATGCCCGCGAAATTCATGGCTTCGTGCCACTCGCCTTCGCTCGTGGAACCTTCACCGAACGACGTCAGCACGACCGAGTCTTCCTTGCGCATCTTATGTGCGAGCGCCATGCCGACCGCGTGCGTGACGTGCGCCGCGATGATGGATGAGATGCTCGCGATGTTCCGATCCGGCACGCTGTAGTGGTTCGGGAACTGGCGGCCGCTCGAGAAGATGTCATCTTTGCGCGCGAAGAGGCACATGAGTTGCTCGCGCGGCGTGACGCCGAACGAGAGCGCCATGCACGTATCGCGGTAGTAGGGCACGAGCCAATCCGTGCCTTTGCGCAGCGCGAACGCCGCGGCCACCTGAATGGCTTCGTGCCCTTGGCAGGTGGCGGCAAATGGGATCTTGCCTTGGCGGTTGAGTGCGAAACCGCGGTCGTCGCACGTGCGGGTCAAAATCATGCAATAGTACATCTCGCGCAGACGGTCCGGAGTAAGCCCCTCCGGCAAAGTCTCGCGAACGCTCGGTTCGCTCTTCATGCGGCTCGGTTCGTCCCGGGTCGCGGCCTTTTCCTGGCTTGCGTGTGTTGGCGGACGAACGGGTATGGTGCGGGAAGTAGAGGGGCGAACGTCCGTTCAGGAGTCTTTCGTCATGAAGATCACAGTCCGGTTTTCCGCCGTCGTGCTCGTCACGCTCGTCACGCTGGGCAGCGTCGCGTGCGGCGGCAAATCAACGTTTACCGATAAGAACGGCAACGTCACGACGGTGGATCCTGCGCACCACACCGTCACGTTCAAGGACAAGACGGGTACGCATACGGTCGCCGATTCTGTCGACGCCCGCAAACTTGGAGTTCCGATCTACCCCGGCGCGGCTGTGGCTTCGGGCAGCGGATTTCATGTCGGACAGGCGACCCACGGCGGCGACGTAGCGCTTCTCACCACGGCGGATTCGTTCGACAAGGTTGTGGCGTGGTACGACGCCCACATGCCGAAGGGAACGGTTCGTCAGGGAGTCTTGAAGACGCCTATCGGCGGCGCCGCTACATTTACCCTTGCAGTGCCGAGCGACAACACCAAGCGGGCTGTTATGATCGCGGGCAACGATCACAAGACGACCATCACCGTGACGGCCGGCACCGGCGCGCCATAGCGACATTCGTTCGCGACGGCGACGGATACGCTCAGGCGCTAGGAACGCCGTCCTCGGTCGCCGGCGTCCGGCGCGCCGAACCCGATTCCACCGCCGCGGCCGACGTCGCTTTTGCGACCGCTTCGACGACGCGCGTGTCGAAGACGCTCGGGATGATATACTCGGCCGAGAGTTCGTCTGGACCGATGACGCCCGCGATCGCGTGCGCCGCCGCCAACTTCATCGCTTCGTTGATGTGCCGCGCGCGCGTATCAAGCGCACCGCGGAAGACACCCGGGAACGCGAGCAGATTGTTGACCTGGTTCGGATAGTCCGAGCGTCCGGTCGCCATCACGGCCACGTGCGGCTCCGCGACGTCCGGTGCGATCTCGGGCAGCGGATTTGCCATCGCGAAGACGATCGGATCCTTCGCCATGGACTTCAGATCGTCGACGGTGAGCAGATTCGGGCGCGACAGGCCGATGAAGACATCGGCTCCCTTCATCGCTTGCGACAGCGGACCCGTGAAGCGTTCGCGATTGCCGTTGTCGGCGAGCCACTGCCACATCTCGTTCTCGGGATACGATTTGCCGCGCACGAGCGCGCCGTCGCGATCCACGCCGATGACGTCGGCGGCGCCGGCCGACAAGAGTATCTTCGCGCACGCGCCGCCCGCCGCCCCGATGCCGTTCACGACGATGCGCGTGTCTGCGAGATTCTTCCCGACGACTCTGAGCGCGTTCAAGAGCGCCGCGAGGATCACGATCGCGGTCCCGTGCTGGTCGTCGTGCATGACGGGTATGTCGAGGCATTCGTCGAGCCGGCGCTCGATTTCGAAACAGCGCGGCGATGAGATGTCCTCGAGATTGACGCCGCCGAATGCCGGCGCGATGCGGACGACGGTCTCGACGATCTCGTCCGTGGATTTCGTATCCAGGCAGATCGGAAACGCGTCGACGCCGGCGAACGCCTTGAAGAGCATCGCCTTGCCTTCCATCACCGGCATCGCCGCGTACGGCCCGACGTCACCGAGGCCCAGCACCGCCGTGCCGTCCGTGACGATCGCCACCGTGTTGCGCTTGATGGTGAGCGCATATGCTTTCGCCGGATCTGCGGCGATAGCCAAGCTGACGCGCGCGACTCCGGGCGTGTAGACGCGCGAGAGGATCTCTCGATTGGTCACCGGCATGCGCGGCGTGATCTCAATCTTGCCGCCGAGATGCGCAAGGAACGTGCGGTCGCTCACGTTGACGACTCGCACGCCTTCGATCTTCCCGATCGCCGCGACCACAATGGCGAGGTGGTCCTCGTCTTGCACGTCGATGCTGATATCGCGCAGCACGGTTTTCTTGCCGACGCGATAGACGTCGACCGCCCCGATGCGCCCACCCATCTCGGCGATGACCTGCGCGACGTGCGCGAACGTGCCTAAAGCCGTGATCTGCTCGATCCGGACGATGGTAGAAAACCCGATCTTCATCTGCTCTCGCACTCGGGAAAATACTCCTCACGCAAGGGAATGACCGGCCGCGGACTAAAACACCTGACCGCATATTCCCCCATTCCGGAGGAAATCTTCGTGCGCAGAGTGATCGCGCTCGCGATCGTCGTCTCATTGCTCGGCATGAACGTGAGCGGCTGTTCCACGCCGATCGACACGGGCAGCAGCATTCCCGCGCAGAGCCAGCCCATATACACGCTGCTGGCGCTCGTGGGTCTGGGCATCGCGATCACCGCGTTCCACCACCATAGCGAACAGCCGCACAATGGACCGGGCGGAGTTCCGCAAACGCCCATCAGCGTCATCCCGCTTCGTCTGACGAATCAGGTGCCCGTCGATCTCACGCTCGATCCGAACTTTACAGGCAGTTTTGGCGCACTGCTCTCCGGCAACTCGGGCGGGGCGTGGCTCGTGGATCTCGGCGACATCACGACGAACAACGCCGTGACGGTGCAGTACGCGCTGCCGGCTGGTTACCAACCCACGGCGATTGCGATCGATGCGAACACGAGTCTCGACCACGAATGGTTTGTCGACGCCTCGGGCAATGTTGAGGGCTGTGCGAATCCGGGCGTCGGCGGTCCCACCACGTGCACGCCGAGCCCCGGGCCGTTCTCCGATACGCTCGGCTCATGCGGCAAGCGTTATATCTCGGCAGACGCGTCGCACGTCTTTATCGCGTGCGACAATGGTTCGGGAACAGTCGCTTGGGCAGCATTTGACTTCAGCGCGAATAAGACGGGATCTGGAACGTATACCTACACCGCCGGCCCGGCAAAAACTCTCTACGGGACGGATGCCGTCTTCGCCAACGGCCAGGCGATCAGCCAATTCCTGCTCTTCCATAAAGACGGAACATCGCATGAGGTCGTGCTGACGACACCGCCGACGACCGGCGCCGGTCCGACGCTCAATCCGATTCCGCTCGACATCGGCAATGCGGCGATTTCCGGTATCGACATCTTCGCGTACAACGGCGCGCCGACGAGCGGATCGTATTCAATCGCGCGCTACGGCTCGTCCGGGTCGCTCAACTATTCGATACAATCTCTTCTGTTGGTCGCCGAGAATGGTGTTCCGAATCCGGGGCCCGGTCGCACGTTCGGCGTTCCGTTGACCAACCTCCATGCCGACTCATCGGGCGTCTATAGCCTCGATCCGTCAGGCACGCTGGTCGTGTTCCGTGTTTTCTAAGCGCGGTGTCCGCGCGCGCGATGTGCTGCGCAGCCTTGCCCGCGGCGCAGACCCGGATTCCGCGGACACATGCAGGCGCTTGTTGCTCCCGCTTGAGCGCGCCGATGCCGATCGGAACAGCCGGCTCGGCGAGACATTGCAAACGTATTATGCGTGCGGCGGCAGCGTGAGCAAGACGGCCGAGGCGCTGTTCCTGCACCGCAACAGCGTTCGCTACCGGCTCGATCGGGTGCGCGCGCTGCTCGGCGCCGACATCGACCACCCCGAGATCGCCGCAGTGCTGCTGGCTGCGTTTGCCGTCTCCACCGCGCATGATGCGATCGAGGTTCGCGATGAAGCTCAGCGCGCGCAATAGGCTCCCCGGGACCATCGAGCACATCGATGTGGACGGTCTCACCGCAAAAATCACGATGCGCGTCGGCGACAACTGTCTCGTCGCCGTCATCACGCGCGAGTCCGTCGAGGAGATGGAGCTTCACGTCGGCGACGAGGTCTCGGCGGTTATCAAGTCGACGTCGGTGATGATCGCAAAGGAATAGATCCCAATATAAGAGGGCCTAATTTATGAAGGGGCCGACGCTAGTCGGCCCGCGTTATGTTCGCCTGGGCCGACTGACGTCGGCGCCTTCCGTTAGATCCGTGACGCCGATGCGTTCAGTCGATCCATTCAGTCGTGACGCCGCAGGGAGCCAGACCGTCACCGTCGCGCCGCCGCCAGGGGTTTCCGCAAGCGCGATGCGCCCGCGGTGCGCTTCGACGATGCGCTTCGCAAGACTGAGCCCAAGACCGAGGCCTTGACTGGCCGAAGGATGGCCCCGCGCCGCGCGATGGTATGGCGAGAACAAGTCTGCGCGTTCCGAAACGGCGATGCCGGGCCCGTGATCGATGATCGAACAGCGGACGAAATCACCGTCGCGCGAGGCCGCCACTTCAATCGATCCCCCATCAGGCCAATAGCGCACAGCGTTTCCCAACACGTGAGCGAAGAGCCGCGATAATCGGTCCGTATCTGCCGCAACGGTGAACTCGGACAAGCCTTCGGGCAATTCGACGCGATGCGACGGCGGCAGCTTGATCGCGGCGACGCCCAGTTCCAATGCGGTGCGAAGCGAGACCGGGGTGACGCGCAGCCCGTCGCGGCTTGCCGCCAGGCGCTCGAAATCCATCACGTCCGTGATCGAGTCGGCCAGGCGCGCCGAAGCGCCGGCGATGATGTCGCCGTACTCGCGAACCCGCTCGGACGGCATCTCGATCGCGGCGACCAGTTCTGCGTATCCGCGGATCGCCGTGAGCGGTGTCCGCAATTGATGCGTGACGAGGCTGACGAAGTCGCTGCGCAGGCTTTCGAGTTCCTTCTGCTCGGTGATGTCTCGGAAGCAGCATGCGAGACTGTGCCGTCGCGCGCTGGCGCCGATCAGCGCAGCGGCAAGCGATATCCAGATCGGTTGGCCGTTCGCGGCCGAAAGCCGCACGTCTATCGCGCGTCCGGGTTCTTCAATAAAAATTGCCGATGCCTCGGCGAACGAATTGAATGCGTGCGGGAATTGGGGCGCGTGGGGTTGGAGCCCGGCCGCACTCATGGTCTTGCCCACGATCGCGTCGCGCAGGATTCCGGTTATCCGTTCGGCGGCATGGTTCCAGAGACTGACGCGAAGCTCGTGATCGAACGTGCAGATGCCCTCGGCGCTTTCGGCGATGAGCGCTGTTCCGCGCTCGCTCTCCGCGCGCAGCGCTTCAAATCGGCGGGCTCGCGCCAATGCTCGGCCGGCGTGATCGGCCAGTAAGGTCACGTCGTCCGCTTGATCGTCGTCAATCGCTGTGGGGCCTGGATCAAATGCGACGACTGTTCCCCGGCACGGGTCGCCCGCAGCGATCGGCCACGCGGCTACGCGACGGACGCCGAACTCGCGCAAGAGACGGACGAACTCGCCGTCGTCCTCTGGGAGCGCCGAGAGGTCGATCGCGCGCACGGCTTCACCGTTGAGCATCGCGAGCAAGCGTGCGTCGCCTTTGGCGCGCGCGCGGTTGCATGCGCCTTGAAGGCGCGCCACCAATCGCCACGGCGCCGCCTGATCGCCGAACGCTTCGACAAAGTCGCCGTCGGTCTCACGCACCGCCGCTATCGAAAACGCCGCACCGGTGGCGCGGCCGACCCCGCTTGCAAGCGCTGTGCAGACGGCCGCCACGTCATCGCTTTCGGCGAACGCACGCAGCAGATCCGCGAGGCGGCCGGGCATCAGCCGGCCTTGGCCTCAGCATGTTGGGCGGCCGTGCCGAAACCTTGCCGGACCTGCGCGCCCCACTGCTTCTGTCCGCGCACGTAATCCCAGGTGCCCTTGAGCCGCCACCAGAGCGTCAATTGCCGGTAGCCGAAGTTCTCGGCGATCGCGATGAGATTGAGCACGGCGAGATCTCGCCAGCGCGGATATCGATGGAACGATGCCTCTTCCAGCAGCACGGCGGAGACCGAGAGGATGATGCCGAGCACCACAGCGCAGAGCGTATAGATGAGGGCATTGATCGGCGCGAGCAGCCCGAGGATCGCCGCCAGCGGCAGCAAGATGTATCCCGAAAGCTCCACGACCGGTCCGATCGCCTCGATCAGCAGGAAGTAAGGCATCCCGAACAAGCCTGCTCGACCATAGGCGCGATTGAAGAACATCGCCCGATGCTTGTAGAGAACTTCAAACATCCCGCGGTGCCAGCGATTGCGCTGTCGCCCGAGCGTCTGCCACGACGAGGGAACTTCGGTCCAGCAGACCGTCTGCGGCACGAAGAGCACTTCATAGTCGCGCTTGTTCTCTTTGAGATAACGAACGATCTTGACCACGAGCTCTTTGTCTTCGCCGACCGTATCCGAGGAATATCCGCCGACGGTCTTCGCGGTCGCCTTATGGAATAATCCGAACGCTCCCGAAACGATGAGCATGACATTGAGCGTCGACTGCGCGGTTCGCCCGCAGAGAAAGGCGCGCATGTACTCGACGATCTGAAAGAGTTCGATCGGCTTGCGCGGCAGTCCGACCGCCTCGACGCGGCCTTTGACCACGCGGCAGCCGTTTGCAGCGCGGATGATCCCGCCGGTGATCGGCACAAAGGTCGGCCGGTCGAGCATCGGACGAACGACGTGCAGCAACGCATCTTCTTCGAGGATGGCGTCCGCGTCGACAGTGCAGAACAACGGATAGCGCGACACGTTGATGCCGGCGTTCAGCGCGTCTGCCTTCCCGCCGTTCTCCTTGTCCACGACGATGAGCTTGGGGTAAGCCGCGGACGCATAGAGGGCCTTCACCGGTTTGCACGCCACCGTCATGTCGTATCCGAAGTCCAACCGCTCCATCGAGAAGGCCTCGATCATCGCTGCAAGCGTGTTGTCCTTCGATCCGTCGTTGATCACGACGACTTCGTGCTTCGAATATTTCAAGCGTAGAAGCGATCGCACGGATTCGACGATCGTCGCGCCTTCGTTGTGCGCTGGACAAAGGATGGATATCGGCGGGACGAGCCGCGAGCGGAATATCTGCTCGAGGCGTTCCTTGTCGCGCGTGCGCAGATAGCGGCGCACCTCGATCAGCGCGATAAACGTGAACAGGAGGTACGTGAGGTCGACGAAGACGACATAGAAAAAGACGAGCGCATTATATCCGAGCACGATGTGGCGCGCGACGTTCCACGCCGGCGAACCATACCACGAAAAATGGAGAGCCGCGATCATGCCCGGCCGACCGGAACGCGTATCGCGGCGCGCGATGCAGACAAAAGCACGAGTCGTTGGAGCGCCGCGACCGCGGCCTTGCGCGCAGGCGAGCCCGGCTCTTCGACCAGCGCCCGCGAAAGCACAGCCCGGCCGTGCTCACCGGCATCGGCAAGCGCTTCGGCCGCGTGACTGCGGACCCACCAGACCTCGTCGTGCAAGCCGGCTTCGAGCACATCGAAATAGCGATCTGTTTGCGCACGCTTCGCCTCGTCTGCGGGGGGCGGACCGAGGGCGTGCAGCGCCTTCATCACGCGCACGCGGACGAACCATGCGGCGTCTCCGGCTGCAGCATACAGCGCAGCGACACGATCCATAGCGCCGCCGCGCCCCAGCGCCTCTGCCGCGCGGGCACGCACTTCAGGCGATTCGTGGCGGAGCGCTCGCTCGGCGGGAGCGAAATCCGCCATCCATCCGATATCGGCGAGAATCTCGAGGGCGAGCGCCGCGATCCGGATATCGGCGTCTTCGACAGCGGCGGTGAGCGCCGGTACCGCGGTCATGCCCATTCTTGAAAGCACTTCGGCGACGCGCACTTGTTGCCAGCGCGTCGGATTCCGCAGTGCTGCGAGCATCGGCGCGATCGCGACTTCGGAACCGATCGCACCGAGCGCCTCCGCGGCGCCGATGCGCACGAACGGATCGGGGTCGTCGCGAAACACTTCGATCAGCGCGGGTACGGCGATCGGCGAATGCATCGCGCCCAGAAGCATACACGTCTTCACGCGCGATTCCACGCTGCGCGACTTCAGCCGCAGCATGGCCTCGGCGACATAGCCTGATTCTTCCAGCACTCGTACGAGCCGATCGCGCAGCTCGCCCGTGACAAAAACGAGATGGTCGACGATCGTCTCCTGCACGGCGTCGCCGACGGTGCCGCGCGGCGGGGGCAGCTCCATCACGAATACGCCGCCGACGAATACCTGGCGGCCGTCGCATCGCAGCTCAGACTCGCCGTCGAAGAGCGGCGGGAGGTGCTCGAGCAGCCAGCTACGGGTCCGTGCCGCGACGCGGGCGCGGTTCTCTCGCCACATGCGCATCGCAAAGATGCCCGCGAGCAAGAGAACAAGTGCCAGCTCAAGGCACCCGAGTATCCGCAAGAGATATGGAAGGGACGGGACCATCAATTATATTATCGGCCGAATTATGTAGGGCGCGCCTTTGCGGCGCGCCGGCGGACCATAAAGGTCCGCCCTACGTCAGAATTATGTAGGGCGCGCCTTTACGGCGCGCCGGCGGACCATAAAGGTCCGCCCTACGTCAGAATTATGTAGGGCGCGCCTTTACGGCGCGCCGGCGGACCACAAAGGCCGCCCTACGTCAGCGCTTGGCGAGGAGCGAGCGGATGCGTGCCTGGAGTTCGCGCGGTGAAAAAGGTTTGACCACGTAGTCTAGGCCGCCGGCTTCGAAACCCTCCAGAACATCGTGCTCCTGGCCCTTTGACGTGAGGAACATGATGGGAATGGCTTCCGTGGCTGGATCTTTCTTGAGCTCTTTCGCGACCTCCCAACCGTCCATGCGCGGCATGAGAACGTCTAAGATCACGAGGTCCGGCTTGATCCGCCGGATCGCTTCCAGGGCGCTTTCGCCGTCGGCGGTCGGGGTCACGTCGCAGCCGGCGTTGGATACGGTGATCTGCACCAGTCGCCGGATATCGTCGTCGTCGTCCGCGATGACGACTTTCGCCTTTGCGCGCGCTTCGTCAGTCATTTCGTCGTGGCATCTCCGAAGATCGCCTTGATCCGGTCGGCGAGAACGACCGGGTCGAACGGTTTGGTGATATACCCAGAAGCGCCCGCATCCATGCCGGCGCGGATATCGGCGGGGTCCGAACGTGCGCTGAGGAAGACGATCGGAATCTCTTTCGTCTTTGCGCCGCTCTTGAAGTGCCGGCACACGTCAAGGCCGTCTTTATCCGGCAACATGCGATCGAGGAGGATGAGGTCCGGACATCGCTTTTCGATAGCATCCGTCGCGGCCGCGAAGTCGGTCACGGACGTGACGTCGAATTTGCCGATCAGACGAAGCGACAGATCGATGACGCCTTGCACGTCGCGCTCATCTTCGACGACGAGAATGGTACGTATCTCCAGTTTTCTGCTCCCGTCATCCGGGGGCCGACTAGCGTCGGCCCCTTCAAATATTCTCCTCGATAGGCCCCTTCAAAAATCAGCTTCTCGATCGGCGGGGTTTGCGTGCCGGCTTTGCCGCAGCTTCGAGAGACGCCAGGCGTTCTTGCAGCGCCCGGTGCGCGTCACGCACGCTCGACAACTCGTCGCGCATCCTCTGCACTTCCGCCGGTTTGCTCAAATGTTCTCGTATGCTCGCTGCCGCTTCCATGCAGCGCCGCTTCAGTCGTCCATCGACATCTTGCGCGGCCAACCGCTCTAACGGCTCGATGGCTGCGCTCTCGTGCATCGTCTGCAACGCGTCGATCGACGCGATGCGAACATGATAGTTGCGGTCGTCCAGCAGGTCCAGCAACGTATCCCGTACATCCTTGCGTCCTTCACCGAGCTTGCCCAGCGCGGTCACGGCGGTGCGCCGTGCGGCGGCCGGACGTCCGTAGGCCGTCCACGCGAGAATAGTCGGTACCGCGCGCTCATCGCCTAGATCGGCAAGGCCCGCGAAAATGCCGCCGCGGATCGCCTCCTGCCACGATTCTTTCTTCGCAAGTGCGCTCGTCAACGTGGCGTACGCGCGTTTCGCCTTCGTCTTGCCGATGGAATGCGCGGCCTGTGCCTCGACGAAATAGGATGCATCCTTCTTCAAGAGCGGTTCGAGCGCTTCAAAGGCGGCGTCGGTGTGGAACTCGCCGAGCGCCTCCGCCACGGCGCGGCGCGCCTTTGGATGCTTGACCGAACGAGCCCGAAGCAGTGCGCGAAACGGCTCGGCACCTCGGATCCGGCCAAGGGCGCGCGCAGCATCTGCTTGGACCCCCCAGAACGGGTCCCGCTGCAAGGCATGCGCGATGGCCGCCACCGCATCAGGCGACGCCTCTTTGGCAAGCGCTCTGATCGCCTGTATGCGCGTGGCAATCCGCGAGTCGCGTTCCAATTGTCGCACGAGCATCTCGGTCGGAACTTCGAGTTCGATCGTCTTGATGATATCAGCGTCGGGATCGAAACAGAAAGTCTGCGGCTCCGAAGCGAGGGCGAATGCAAACGTCTGCTGCGAGGCGTCGCAGACGATCTGGCGTCGTTCGGATTTGCCGCGTCCGAAGCCGAATTCGACTGCGATAGGCACGCGGAACAACGGCGTCGCATCGTCGACCGTTTGCGCTTGCGCCACATCGACGCGAGCCTGACCACCTTCGGCATCCCAGGTATAACGCACGCGAAACTCCGGGTGGCCGGCCTTGAAAACCCATTGGTCGAAGAACGGAGCAAAGTTGCGGCCCGTCGTCTCTTCTATCGCGCGGCCGAGATCCACGGTTTCCACGTTGCGCCGCTGATTGGTCGTGACGTATGCGTGCAGCGATTGCCAGAAGAGGTCGTCGCCGAGTTCCGCCCGGACCATGTGGAGCACGCAGGCTCCTTTTTCGTACAGATGGCGGTCGAAGATCTCGACCGGTTCGCCGAAAATGCTCGTGACGATCGACCGGCGGTAGTGCTGAGAATCCTCATGCAGGTAGCGCGCCTGCATCTCAAGGCGATAATAGTCGAACTCATCTTTCCCAAGATCGAATTCTTTGAACAGCGCCTCGAAATAGGTCGCAAAGCCTTCGTTGAGCCAGGCGTGAGACCAATCTTTGCACGTGAGGAGATCGCCGAACCATTGGTGGGCCAATTCGTGGGCCACGAGTCCATCGCTTGAGAAATCGAGATGCGCGCGCGCATCGTGCAGCGTCGTGTCGGTCTGTGTTGTCGCGGTGGTGTTCTCCATGCCGCCGAAGATGAAATCCGAGACGGCGATCTGCGAGTATTGCGCATACGGATACGGAAAGCGGAGACGATCGCTGAAGAATTTCACCATCGCAGGCGTCTTTCCAAACGATCGCTCGCCGTCGGCCTCGCGTCCAGGATGGACGTAGTACGAGACGGGCGTTCCTTTCACCGTGGACGTGCGACCCGAGAATTTTCCCGCGACGCACGACACGAGATACGTGACGTGCGGCGTCTCCATCTTCCAATGATACGTCTTGGTCTTTGCGCTCTTGTTCTCAGTCGTGCCGATCAACCGTCCGTTGCTGAGCACGAAGAACGCTTTCGGCACCGTCGCAGTCACTTCGGTCGTGGCTTTGGCGTTGGGATAGTCGATGCACGGAAACCAGTAGTGGGCGTCTTGATCCTGGCCTTGCGTCCAGACATGGACGGGCTTGGCCGGGTAGCCTTCATCCGGACCGATGAAGTAGATGCCCTGGCGCGGCTGGCGCGCTTCGTACTCCACGATAACGGATGTGGATCGGCCGGCCGCGAGTTTCGGCAACTGCACGCGGAGTTTCGCACCTTGCATGCTGAACGGCAGCGCCGCGCCGCGCGGGCCGCGCACGCGACGGATCGTCAGCTGCGCCGCGTCGAACTCGATCGAGCTCAGCTGCTTGCCCACGGCGGTAAACGTCGTGGCGCACTTGCCGAACAATATCTTTTCGTCGAAGTCGAACGAGAGCGTCAGCGCTATGTGATCGACACGTGCAGGGCGGTCCGGCGCGTAGCGCTGCTTTGCTCCCGGAAGAGCAAAAGGTTTGCGTCCGTTGCCGCTCGGCGCGGCGCTAGCGTCGGCGCGTCGGCAGTAGGCGTGGGTCATGGACCATCCTTCATAAAGCGGCTGGCGATCGCGGCTTCTTGGTTTTTAGATCGGGCTATCGAGCGGCGACCGGCTCGCGTCGCGCCTCGGTGACCGTCTGGACGACTTTCGGCGGCGCGAACTCGAAGTGATCGTGCTCGGCGACGAAGTATCCGAGCCCTTGAGTCGCTGTGCGCAGTTCGGTCAGATATCGGCCGAGCTCTGCTTGCGGCACGAGCGCCTGCACCGTATCCCAGCCCTCGCGGCCTTCACTCGCACCGTAACTCAAGATCTGTCCGCGCTTGCCCGTGACGTGCTGCATCACCGTGCTCGTGTAGCCGCTCGGCACCGTGATCTCAACGCGCTGGATGGGCTCGAGCAGACTGGGGCGGCATTTGGGCAACCCCTCGCGCATCGCAAGCGCGGCCGCCATCTTGAACGAGGCCTCGTTGGAATCGACGTTGTGATACGAACCGTCGTAGAGGGTCACGCCGACATCGACAACGGGATATCCGCCGATCGGCCCCTTTTCGAGCGCCTCGCGCACGCCTTTCTCAACACCGGGGAAAAACTGCTTCGGAACGACGCCGCCGACGATCTTGTCGGCGAACTTGATGCCGCTTCCGCGCGGCAGCGGTTGGATCTCCAAGTGCACGTCGCCGAACATACCGTGTCCGCCGGTCTGGTGCTTGTAGCGACCCTGCTGCTGCGTCTTGGTCATGATGGTCTCGCGGTACGGCACCTGCGGCAGTTGCGTGTCCAACCGCACGTTGTACTTGCGCTGCATCCGTTCGACCGTGATCGTGAGGTGCATCTCACCGTGACCGCGCAGCACGAGCTCGTCCGTGAATTCGGCGCGCTCGGCAGCGATGCTCGGATCTTCTTCTTTCATGCGCACGATCAGCTGCGAAAGTTTTGCTTCGTCGGCCCGATCGTGCGGCCGAACGGCCATCGCGAACGCGCTCTTGAGCAATTTCGGAACCGGCATGCGGACTTTCGCGGTTCCCGTGCACAGCGTGTCGCCAGTATGCGTGGCCTCGAGCCGTGCGATGGCGACGACGCTTCCGGGCCCGGCGGCTGCGATAGCTGACTGGGTCTTGCCTTGCAGGTCGTACAGTCCGCCGGGCCGCTCTTTGACATCGGGATGACCGACGCTCGTGAGCTGCGCATCGGGAGTCAGCGTGCCGCTGAAGATGCGCGCCACCGAGAGTTTGCCGCTTTGCGGGTGGACGAACGTCTTGCAGACTTGAGCGATGACCGGACCGCTTTGCGCCGGCGTGACTTTCGTGCCGTCCTCGGCCGTTCGCGCCACCTGCGCGCCGTCCGGGAATTGGCGGACGATCAGGTCGAGGAGCTCGGGCACGCCGCAGCCCCGTATGCCGCTTGCGACGACGACGGGGATGATATTGTCGGCGCTCACGTCGTCGCTCAGATCGCGCTCGACCTCTTCGAGCGGAGGCTCCGTGCCCTCAAGGATCTCTTCCATTAGATGATCGTCGAAATCGGCCAGCGCTTCCAGCAGCTGCTCGTGAGTTTTATCTTCCGCGTTGCCCGGCAGCGCGGTCGGAGCGGCTTTGCCGTCGGCGCCGTATTTGAACGCCTGCATGCTCACGACGTTGACGAAGCCCGCAAACGAGTCGCCTTGCCCGATCGGCGCCTGCTCTGCGACCACGTGCCCGCCGAATTTCTCGCGCAGGCGCGCGTAGGTTGTCGGAAAGTCCGCGCCGGGCCGGTCCATGCGGTTGACGACAAAGCAGTGCGGCATGCGCATCCGCTCGACGTAATCGACGAGCGACTCGACGAGCGGGAGACGATTGGGATCGGCTTCGACGACGATGACGGCGGCGTCAGCAGCCAAGAGCACGAATTTCGTCTCTTCAAAAAAATCGACCGCCCCTGGGCAGTCGATGAGATTCACGCGGATGTCGCCCACCTGGAGGTGGGCGAAGGCCGGCGCCACGGACATCTGATGAGCGATGGATTCCGCATCGTGATTCGTCGTCGCGGTCCCATCGGTCACCGCGCCTTTGCGGGGAATCGCGCCGCCGAGCGCAAGCAGCGCTTCGACGAGTGTCGTCTTTCCGCTGTGATGCGGACCGACGAAGGCGACGTTGCGGACACCCCCAACGCTTGGAGCCGCCATGCGTGTGTACTCCTCGGGCAAGCCGTCTGAAGAGAACGGCGAAAAACGCTTGTCGCGTAAGAGGCGCCTGGGCTTCGACGCCCGCGGCGGGGGCGCCTCGCGGATGACGCGAACATTCGCTCGATGCGCGAATCCGCGACACTACGGGTCAACGAGACGTTTTTTTCCGTCCAAGGCGAGGGGACGCTGAGCGGCGCCGCTACCTTCTTCATACGGCTGGACGGTTGCCCGCTTCGCTGCGCGTGGTGCGATACGCCATACGCGCTCGACGGCACGAAGGGCACGGTGACCGACGTGGACGCGCTCGCGACGCAGGCGCACGGCGTGCCCCGCGTCGTCATCACCGGGGGTGAACCGCTCGCCCAAGACATCGGTCCGCTGGTCGACGCGCTCGATGCCGAGACGCATGTCACCGTCGAGACCAGCGGCACGATCTTCGCGGATATTCCGCGCGTTGCGCTGTTCAGCGTCAGTCCGAAAGTTGGATCGTCAGGCTACAAGCCGAAGCCGATCATCTTGCAGAAATTCTTCGCCGCGGCGAAAGGCCGCTTGCAGCTCAAGTTCGTCATCAGCGACGCGCGCGATCTCGAAGAGACCCTCGATTGTCTGCTCGGATTGGAATCCGTGCTGCCCGCCGGCACGCCGATCGTCTTGCAGCCCGAGAGCGGCAGCGCTGGTTCGGGCACGGATTATCATGCGGCGCTCCGAAAACTTGCGGAATCCGTGCTTGCCGATTCTCGCTGGCGCCGTTTCGACGTTCGTGTGCTTCCGCAGCTGCACTTTCTCATGTGGGGCGGAGCCGCCGGCCGATGATCTCGATCGAGTATTCGTGCCATTTCGATGCGGCCCACCAGCTCGCTCTACCGTACGACTCGCCATGCAACCGGCGACACGGCCACCGCTACACCGTAGAGATCTGCGCGTCCGCAGAGCGGCTCGAACACGGCATGGTCGTCGATTACAACATCCTCAAACGGACGGTCGCTGAGTTCGATCACTGCGATCTCAACGAGCGGGCCGAGTTCAACGCCGCCGATCGGCAGACAACGGCCGAGAACATCGCCACGGTATTGGCCGAGAAGCTGCAAGCGGCTGTCGGCGCGCGGGTGTCGATCGACGAGGTGATCGTGCGCGAAACCCCGCGGGCGGCGGCTAGGTGGCGGCGTGACCGCGCCTGATGGCGAGCATTCCGGCGCAGCACCCCCGCAGATCACCGGTCTGCTCGAATCGGCGCTGTACGTCGAAGACGTGCACCGGTCGGCGGGGTTCTTCTGCGGCGTGCTTGGTCTTACGCCGATGTTCGAAAGCGAGCGGCTGATCGCGCTCGACGCAAAGCGATCCGGCTCGCTGCTGCTGTTCCAGCGCGGCGCAACGCTTGAGGACGTGGAGACAAAGGGGGGCACCGTCCCCGGTCACGATGGCGCAGGTCCGGTGCACATGGCATTCGCGATTCCGCAAGACTCTTACGAGTCTTGGATCAATCGCCTAGCGTCTTTTGGCGTCAAGATTCGGAGCGAGGTGCGTTGGCCGCGCGGGGGAAGGAGCATCTACTTCGATGATCCGGACGGCCATCTGATCGAACTGGCTACGCCCGGGCTCTGGCCGAACTACTAAACCGCGTTCTCGTCCATCGTGACGTCGAGCTTCTTTTCTTCGATCTCCGCGAACGCCGTGCTCACGGCTTTCTCCGGATTGGAGCCTTCGACGAGGGGTTCGGTGTGATTGACGAGCTGTTGTGCGCGTACGCGCGCGACGTTCACCAGCAAATACTTGTTGTCGATTTGAGCGAGCAGGTTATCGATGTTTCCGAACTGGGAGTGATTTTTGGGATCTTTCATAATCTCCGCACAACGGTAAGAGCGGTCTGTGACCAGCTCTGCAAGTTTCCAACTAACGGAACCTTCAGTATACACCGTACGGCGGCTCATCGTCAAGTTAGCCTTTGCGCAGCGAAGCGTGGCTACAGGCGGATTAGATTGTAAATCGGCTTACTTTGTGATACAAAGTAACGAGGCGCTACTCCCACATGACTTGGTCGATGAAGCAGAATTTCCACGATTCCCCGCGCTCCACCGATCGCATGATCGGGTGTTTCGTCGCGTGAAAGTGTTTTGTGGCGTGTCTGTTGACCGAATCATCGCAGCAGCCGACGTGGCCGCACTCCAGACATTCTCGCAAGTGGACCCAGGTGGCGCCTATCTTGAGACAGTCCTCGCAGCCGTTCGCACTCGGCTTGACGTTGTGGATGTGATCGAGGTGGGTGCACATTGGATTTTTCATCGGCGATCCTCCTGACATACGTTTCGACACGTGCCCTCTTTATGGCCCTACCGATTGAGCCGAACGATAGTGTAGTTCAGATACGCTGCGAACGTCACCCAGAGGAGGTACGGGACCAAGAGCCACGCTGCGGCCCGCGAGACCGACGCGAAGGCTGCTATCGTGAGCGCGATTGTCAGCCAAAGTGCTGCGATCTCGATGAGCGCCGCGCGCGGGCTGTGTAAGCCGAAGAACAGCGCTGACCAGGCTATATTGAGCACCAACTGCGCTGCGAACGCGATGAGCGCGATACGCGCGCCGGATCCAGCGTCGAGCCACACGAGCCAAGCGGCCACAGCCATTGTCCCGAAGAGCGCGGTCCATACGGGCCCGAACACCGACGAGGGCGGATTCCACGATGGCTTTACGAGCTGCGTGTACCAGCCAGGTATGTTCGGCGCCGTGACGAGCGAGCCGAGACCGGCCGCCGCGAAGCAGATGACGAGTGATACGCCAAGGCCGACGATTTTTTCAGGCATTCGTCCTGCTTCTTTGCGGCGCGGACGCGGCTTCGGCTTCAGCGACGATGCGTTCTGCCAGGCCTCCGAAGATGAAATTGTGGAACGGCATGACAGCGTACCAATACACTTGACCGAGCAGACCACGCGGTTCGAAGAACGCCGTCTGTCGCAGGTCGGCACCGCCCTCGTGAGGGTCAATCGCGAACTCGAGCCACGCTTTTCCCGGCAGCTTCATCTCTGCTCGCAACCGTAGCAAACGCGGCGAATCCACCGCTTCGACGCGCCAGAAATCTAAGGCGTCGCCTACGCGAAGCTGCGTCGGCGACCGCCTCCCCCGGCGAAGGCCAACGCCTCCGACGAGTCGATCCAACGCGCCTCTGAGCGCCCACAGCCAATTCGCGAAAAGCCAGCCGCGCCTGCCGCCTAGCCCGCGCACGACGTCGAAGAGCGCCGTTTGGTCCGCTGTGGTCTCGCGCGTGCGACGGTCGATATGCATACCTTGCGTGACTTCGTGAAAATCCTCCGTACGCGACCGCGTGTCGACTGCGTCAAACCAGGTGGTCTGCGGTCCGTCGGCTTGATAGCGGTCCAGCGCAAGCCTCACCGCTTGATCGTACCCGATCGGCTCGACCGGGAAATCGCGCCGTGCCGCGTCGTCGTGTACGATCACCTCGCTGCACAACCCGTCAATCAGCGGTCGCGCGATGCCGGCCGAAATCGGCGTGACGAGGTGAACCCAATACGATGAGAGCCGCGGTGTGAAGAACGGCACGATGAGCATCGTTCTCTTCAGACCGCGGATGCGCGCGTATTGAAGCATCAGCTCTCGATACGTGAGCACGTCGGGACCGCCGATCTCATATATCTTGCCGGCGGTTTGCGGCTGCGCGAGCGCCCGTGTGAGATATTCGATCACATCCGTAACGGCGATGGGCTGCGACAGAGTCATCACCCACTTCGGTGCGATCATCACCGGCAAACGCTCGGTCAGGTAGCGGATCATTTCGAACGAAACGCTCCCTGAGCCCACGATGATCGCTGCTCGAAACTCGGTCAGCGGCGGTCCGAACTCGCGCAAGGTGGACCCTACTTCATGGCGGCTGCGCAGATGCGCGGAGAGGTTTGCATCCGGCTCACCAAGACCGCCGAGGTATATCACGCGTCGAACTCCGGCCGACTTTGCCGCACTCGCGAACGTGCGCGCGGCATCGCGATCGCGTTGTGCGAACGAACCCTCCTTGGAACCCATTGAGTGGATGAGGTAGTACGCGACGTCCACGTCCGCAAACGCGGCTGCGAGCGACACATCGTCTAACGCATCGCCGGCGACGACTTCTACGCCTTCGAACCGTCCGTCAAGCTTCTTTGGATCGCGTGACATGCAACGGATGCGATGTCCGAGAGCGGTGAGCGCGGGTACGAGCCGACCCCCGATGTAGCCGGTCGCCCCGGTGACCAATATTCGCACCGAGTGCACTTCGGCATCGGTACGCCGGTATCCGGGGCCGCCTCCAAAACTATCCGACTAGAGTCGCGTCGTCAGCCCGATGACAAAGCCGTTGAGAGCCGAGTGCTGCGTGAGGTAGTATTTGACCTCAAATGCCGAGGACGAGCCCAGGCCTATCTGACCGAAGGCGTCCGCCACGAATCCGCTGCCCGGCCGGCTGATACCCGAACCGCCGTTGTTCCCTCCACTGATGTTGACGAAATCATAGCCGAGGCCGCCGCCGAGGCGCACGAGGTGGCCGACGCCGGCGTCTTGCTCCAACGTGATTGGGATCTGCGTGATCGATTCGGAACCCGGCGTGAAGATGGGCGCCATCGGCCCAAGCGACACCGGTTGGCCGCCCGGCGTCGAAACGGCCTCGCGGCTGGAGATGAAGCCCGCGTCGATGCGATACCCGCCGGACAGAAGATTCGGTTCGATTGCGAACTCGATCGCCACGTTGCCTTGTTGCTTGACGCTCACGCCGGGCGGCGTAGCGACGGACTCGATCGACGATCCGGCGGATGCGGGCACGTACGCGCCGATGCCGACGCTGAGCGGCAATGTCGCTCCGGCGGCGAGTGCTGCAGACGGAGAGGCGACGGCGGCGGCGACGAACGCGCAAAGAGTCGCGCGTGCACTGCGGCAAAGAATTTTCATCGATACATCCTTCTTGGTCACGCCGGCCGCTTCGGCGAGCCGGCTGGATATCCCGCGGCGCTTACGCCGCGGAGACTTCGGTTATCGAACAGCCGACCGCGCTCGGATCGCGGCAGATGTCGACGCCGGACACCGGCAACGCACGGGTTACGGCATCGGCGAGTTCGGCGCTGCGAACGAGCACCGCCACCCGCGTGTTCCCACGCATGCGGCGGATCCGACCGATGGCCGTGACGAGCGCCGCGATGCCATGATCGTCGGCCGAGTCCACAGCGTCTAAGTCGATGAGCAGATTCGGGCAGCCGTCATGCGCGGCGCGCATGACCTCATCGAGCACGGCGGGTGCGGCGACGTGGTCGAGGTGCTGCTCGATCTTCAATCTGCGCCAGCCGCCTCGTATCGGCGACGTGTGTACGATCATGACGTGGACTCCCTTCGACTATCGTAACGCCGTATTCCTAACCGGCGATTCCCACGCAAGCGATTCTTATCGCACTCTCATTCAGATGAGCGAAAGCGGGTTCGCTCCTCCGGGCGCGCGAATGTCATATTTTATGGAGATTATATGCAAGATCGGCGACCGGCTCTATCACCGCGTCGGCAGCGATTGTCACCGCAAACTCGAACAAGACGGGACGGGCCCGTTGCTTAACCTGACCGCCGCTCAAGCACACGAGGTCGGCATGGAACCGTGCGGCGTCTGTCTTGCGGACCTAGACGTCAATCACTAAACGGCGCAAGCGCGGCGCGGAGCGCATCGGGCAGCGGCATCGCGCGGAACGTCGCGCGGCTGACGCATGCGAGCACAATCTCACAGTCCGCAACGCGCACGCCGTCCTGCTTCTCCACCTCGAAACCCAAGGTCATCGAACGCGCGCCTAGGCGCTTGAACCACGCGGAAATTCGAAGCACGTCGTCGAGCCGCGCCGGCGCGCGAAATTCGCACGAGTAACGCACCCTCGGCAGCCAGCAATCGAAACTGTTGTACAGATCGCCGAGCGACATCCCGGCGGCGCGGAACAATTCGCTTTCCGCGATCTCGAAGAACCTGACATACGCGCCGTAGAAGATCACTCCGGCGGCGTCGATGTCGCTCCAGCGCACGCGATCCTCGATCGCAAAGCGCTTCATCTCGCTTTGAGCCGGCCTTCCTCCAGGTCGATGAGATCAGTCCAGGTCTGCACATCGCGCCTTCCCGGTGCGATCTCGTCGCGTTGCCGTTCGAAGCGCGCGCGCGAATCTTCGTTTTTCGGCGCCCAGCCGTCGATGTCCGCGTTGAGCGCATCGAGCACGGCGCCGGTAGGCATGTGGCCTGTGCGCGAAAGCCATGAGACGACTCGCGCGTCGTCGTCCTCTGTCTCGGCGACGACGGCGAAGAACTCCTCGCCGTCCGTGCGGAGCGCTTCGAAGAGGCGGCGATCCATCGAGCAGTCGAATATATACGGCCCGAGCGAGCCGGCCTGTTTTGCGCGCGCCTTGTCGATCGTGCGCGCGAGCATGTTCAATCCCGCGAGCCTCTCGCGCGGGCCGCGCGGGAACTCCTTGGTAAGATCCATGTCTGTGACTTATATGCTCGCCGCTCGCGCTCCCGCGAGTCTCTCATTTCGTTGACGGCCGTCTCAAGGAACAGGCCCGCGCCGGGCAAAAGGCACCGCGCGTGATCGCTGAGACGTCGCTCAAGCTCTGTTGTCCGAAGTGCCGCGCACCCGGCCTTTCCAAGACCGAGTATCGCTATCCGGTGCTCGGCTACAGCGAGCACGAACTTCAATGCATCGTGTGCGGACTGAACCTCTGGCCGCACCCAACAGAGTCGCCGAATCAGACCTATTACCGGTGGCTCATGGACCGGGCGATCGACTGGTAGCGCCTTTGCGCTATGATCCTGTGCTCTGATGATGGTCCAGTCCGCGTCTCCAGAATAGGTACGCGGCACCGAACCATACTGCTCCTACCACCGGCGTCAACCAGCCGAGCAGCGGATTGAGCGCGTACGTGGCCTCGGCGGTCTTGTGCAAGAGCGCCGTCGCCGGGAAATAGTTCATGAATGCGAACGGGAAGACATAGCCCAAAACGATGCGTACGCTGCGCGTATAAATCGAGAGCGGATAGCGCGTGAAATCGTTTTCGAGCGACATCACGACCCAACGCAGCGCGTCGAGCCGAATGAACCAGAACGCGAGCGTCGCCACCACCAGCTGAACGGCGAAGTCGATGAACGCGCCGCCGATCATCGCGGCGAACAGCAACCCGACGGTCGCGATCGACCATTGCAGGTGCACGACGGCTTGGGCTATCGCGAAGAAGACGAGCGCGAGCGCTAGCTCGTCTGGCCAGATCTGCCCCGGCGCGGACAGCACTTGGAAAAGCGGGTTGAGCGGTCGCACGAGGTAGCGATCGAACGTGCCCTCGCGTATCAGCTCCGGCACGTTGCCGACCGTGAAGAACAGCGTGTTGTTCAGCGTATGCCCGAGCATGAACAGTGTGTAGAGGAAGAACACTTCCTGATACGTCCAGCCCATCATGGAGGGAAAGCGCGTCATCGTCACCCAGATCGCGCCGATCGCGACGCCGTGGTAGACGAAGCTGAACAAGAGCCAGATGAAGAAGTTCCCCTTGTATTCGATGAGCGTCAGGAAGTTGAGGCGCCAGAACTCTCGATACGCGCGCCAGTAGTCGCCGGCGGTTGCTGCGCGGCTAGCCACCCTGCACCACCACGCGACGCTCGCCGATGCGCCAGAGCAGCGTCGCGAACGCGCCGAAGACGGCGACCCAGATAACCTGCATCGCGAGATGCTGCATGATCGCCGGCCCGGAGATGAGCCCGATGTACATCGAGATCGGATCGTTGTAGAGTCCGGCGAACGGCAACGCGAGCACGATGCGCTGCAGCGGGCCTTGCGGGAAGAGCGTCAGGGGAACGAGCGCGCCTGAAAGCAGCGAGACGATGAACTGCACCATGATCTGGACGCCGAAGATCTCCATGGTCCAAAACGTGATCGTGGCCATGATGAGATCGATGAAATAATTGAGCAAGAATCCGAGGCAGATGCTGACGAGAAAGGCGCCGGCCGCCACAAGGTTCACGGGCGGCTGAATGCGGACGATCAGCAATGATAACAGCAATGCGGGAATGATCTGGACGACCGAAAACAGCGTCTGACCGATGGTGTCGGCGAAGACATAGAGCGGCACGCTGATCGGACGCATCAGATCGATCGCTATCGACCCCTCGCGGATCTTCTCGCGGATGACGTATGCGCCGTCCACGTTGTAGATGAGACCGATGACGAGCGCGAGCGTGACGTAGGTGATCATGCCGGGCAGCGTGATGCCGGCCTGCTGCCCGTTCGTGCGGTAGAGCGCAGTCCAGAGCGTCGCCATGAGAAAGACGCGCAGCAAGATGGAACCGATGCGCGTGAACACCTGGACGCGGTAGACGCTCTCGCGGTTGAACGCGCGTCGCGCAAATTCGACGTAGGCGCCCGCCGCCATCAGTGCGCGCGAGCGCCGAAGCGGACTTTGATCAGCGGGCTCACGTAGCGGCGGACGTCGGCGATCGGCCCGACGCCATACCAGGGCGAACCGCCCATGATATAGATGACGTCGCCGAGCGCCGCGACCGCCATGCCTTGCCGCGGAAACGGCATCCACGGTCCGGTCATCCAACCGCTGCCGTAGCCCGCGGAGATCTCCATAGTCTGCGTTGGCGCCGGTTCCTCGTCGGGAGTTGGCGGCGGGGTGATGCCGCCGATCGCGACGAGCCGGTTCTCGACGATCGTAAGTCCGAAGTTCGCGCGGGCAGTGCGCATATTCGTGGCGCTCGACCATCGATTGCGCTGCGGTTCGTAGTAGTCGGTTGACGAGAGAAATGCGCCTTCGCGCGTCATGCCGCCGAGGACCGCGATCTTCCCTTGGGTCACAGTCGACGCGACGCCGATGCGCGCATTGCCAAGCGCGTTCTGGATGAGGCTCCAACTGTTGTGCGCGATGTCGAAGACCTCGATCGAGGTGTCATCGTTGCCGTGCGATGCGGCGCCGCCGATGAGGTAGAGCTTGCCGTCCATCGCCTGCAGAGTCGCGCCGTGGCGCGGAACGGGCATCGAGCGCAGCTCCGCCCAGCGGTCGTCGACCGGATCGTAGCGCCACGCCTTGTTCGTGACTTTGTTTTCGATGCGGCCGCCGGCGAGATAGATATAGCCGAGGTAACTGGCGGCGGCGGCGTTGTCCACGCTTTCCGGTACTGGCGCCGCTGTCTGCCACGTACCGACATTCGTGGGAATCGGACCGCCTTGAAATTCCGGAATCGGCGTGCTCGTGACCAGAGGCGGCTGAAGAACGAAAGTTGTATCGTGCTGCCGCAAATCGGAACCGAAGCCGCCGATGAGATAGATCCGGCCGTTCAGCACGGCAACGGCCGCGTTCTGGCGCGGCGACGGCAACGTGGGTCCCTCGACCCAGCGGCCGTTGTTGAGATCCGGTCTGAGCACATAGTCGTCGGGCGTCGCCGTGGCCGCGGTCGTCGAAGCCGGCGCTGGTGACGATGCAGGAGCGGCGGTTTGCTCCGGCGCGGCAGACGGCATGGGCGTGGCTGCCGACGACGGCGCTGGGGTTGGATCAGTCGCATAATGCGACGAGCGGGCAAGCGATGTTTGCCCTATGACGAGCGCGCCGAACGCCGCGGCGGCAACCATCGCAAAAATCCGTTGCGTCATGTCACCGCCAGCGTCGGGCTCAAACCCGCCTTCATTACGTCTGCACCACCCTGATAGATCTGCCGGATGATCGTCTCGAGCTCCGGCTCGGCGATCGTGATATCCTTAAGTTCGCATTGCGCTGCGAGGGCGGTGATCAGCTGTTCGGCGCGGACGACATCGCGGTCGAACTCGATCGTCATGCGCGGGCCGTCGCGCGAGACCACTTTCGACCCCGGCATGTCCACGCGGATGTTCGCGCAATCGCTGGTGAGTTCGACGGTGAGCACGCGCTTCCGGCCGAAACGATCGCGAATGCCGTCGATGCTTCCATCGTAGAGCTTCTGACCGTGATCGATCAGCACGATGCGCTCGCACAGTTTTTCAATGTCGTTCAGATCGTGGGTCGTCAAAAGGATCGTCGTGCCGCGATCGCGATTGACGCGCTGGATGAAGCGGCGTATCGCCTCCTTGGCCACGACGTCGAGTCCGATCGTCGGCTCGTCGAGGAAAACGACTTTTGGTTCGTGCAGCATCGCGGCGGCGAAGTCGCCCCGCATGCGCTGCCCAAGGCTCAGCTGACGGACGGGCGTGCGGATGAACTCGTCCAGGCCGAGTATCTCCGTGAACTCGGCCAGATTTCGATCGTAGACGGATTCCGGCACACCGTATATCGCGCGCAGCAGCCGGAACGATTCGATGAGCGGCAGGTCCCAATACAGTTGCGTGCGTTGACCGAAGACGACGCCGATCTGCCGGCCATTCCCTTGGCGGTCTTTCCAAGGCACGATGCCGTTCACCGTGCATGTGCCGCTCGAGGGCACGAGAATGCCGGTCAGCATCTTGATGGTGGTGGACTTGCCGGCGCCGTTCGGACCGATGTAGCCGATGATCTCACCCTCGGCGACGTCGAACGATACGTCGGAGACCGCGACCTTGGTCTCATAATCGCGCGAGAAGAGATTGGCAAGCGCGGCCCACGCGCCGTCTTTGCGGCGCAAGGTCTTGAATTGTTTGGTCAGGTGCTCCGCGCGGATGATCATCGTGGGCCGCTCGTTCGACGCACCCGGCGCCCGCGCATTTTCACTCATCTGGTTTAAGCTAGGGCCGCAACCACCCGCAAGCGCTGCGATCGTCGCCTGTCTGATAGATGCCGCGGCCGCCTGCTACGAGATGAAACGAATCGATAAGGGATACCGGAACGGCTTTCCGCCGGCCGCCGTCACGGCGCCGACGATGACGCAGACCGTCCAACTCAGCCACAAGAGCATCCCCAGCGCGATAACCCAGTAGAGAGAGACCGGGAGAACCGCGATGTTAGCCGAGTGAACTCCGGCTTCTATGACGACGCCAAGGCCGACCGCGAAGTAGAGAACGCCGTAGCAGAACGTGCTCAGTTGAAAATTGACGGCTTCTTTGCCGTGCTCGTTGACGAAAGCCGATTCGTCGCGTTTGACGAGCCAGATGACGAGCGGTCCGACGAGGCTGCCGAATGGGATCAGATGCCCGGTCAGCGCGGCGAGATGCGCGACGACGGCCCACGTCCGGTCTTGAGAAGCTATGCCTGAGTCCACGATCTCGATGTAACCGCCTATCGCATCGAGCGTTCTCGACACGACGCAAAACCCCTTATGGATCTGCCGGCATCGAGAGCTTGACCGTATCGCGCGAGAACAGCAGGTCGAGGGTCCAGTCGATCGCCACGCGGATCTTGCGTTCGAGCGTGGGTATGCGTGAAAGATAGTACGTTCGCCAGAGCCACCACGCCGGAAAGCCCGAGATCTTGAATCCGCCGACCATCGCGACCGCTTTGTGTTCGCCGAGATTTGCCATCTGGCCGATCATCGTGAAGGCGAACGGCTTGCGTTGTTCGCCGTCCGCCAGGGCGATCATATTGTCTGCGACCTGCTGCCCCTCGCGCAAAGCATGCTGCGCCGTCGGCGGATACGGTTTTGCGCCGGGCGCCGACGCGACTTCGGCGCAATCGCCGATCGCCCACACCCCGGGATAACCGGACACGGCAAGATTCTCGTCCACGGGGATCCGCCCACGCGAATTGGTGCATGGCAACGCCGCTATCACCGGATTCGGCCCGACTCCGCCGGCCCAGACGAACATGCGCGTAGCAATGCGCGTGCCGTCGGCGAGATCGATTCCCTCCGCATCGGCACTCCGTACGCGCGCGTCCATCCGCACTTCCATGCCGCGCTTGACGAGCGTGGCTTGCGTAAACGCTGCGAGCTGCTCGCTCAACTCGGGCAGCACGCGCGACTGCGCGTCGAGGAGGACGGTGCGGATATCCGCTGCGGTGAAATTTCGGTAGAGCTTCGCCGCGCGCCGGACGAAGATATCAAGTTCCGCCGCGGTCTCGACGCCCGCAAAGCCAGCGCCGGCGACGACGAAGGTCAGCAGCTGCCCGCGCAGCCCGGCGTTTTCTTCGAGCTCCGCTTGCTCGAGCATGTCGAGAGCGTGGTTGCGGATGCGAATGGCGTCGGTCAGTGTCTTGACCGGCAGCGCATGTTCGGCCACGCCGGGCAGAGCGAAATAATTGGTGACGCCGCCGACCGCGATCAGCAATTGGTCGTAGCCCAACTGGTGGCGGTGGCCCTCGGCATGGCTGATCGTCACTGTGCGAGTGGCGAGGTCGATCGTCTCGATCTCTGCTTGCAGCAGTTTGATGCGCGGACAGATCCTGCGGATCGTCTGCACGATGTGCCGCGTGTCGACCGAACTTGTGGCGACTTGCGGCAGCATCGGGGTGAAGAGAAAGTAGTTGTCGCGGCTGACGAGCGTCACGTCGAGATCGGACCGATGATTGAGGCGCGACTGTAGCCGCATCGCCGCGTAGACGCCGCCGAAGCCACCGCCGAGAATCAGGATTCTTTGCACGCTTGCCTCAAGGCAGGCGCGGCGCAATCGCCGCCCAAACTCTTGTTTATGATGATACGCGTGCGCCCCGCTGCTCTGGTGCTGATCGTTGCTACTTTGGTCGCCGGTTCTTCCGCTACTTGCCTGCGCGCTGCCGGCGGAACGATCTTGCCGAACGGTTGGACCATCACCCCCGCGGGCGCGGTCACGCCGCTCGGCACGCTGCCGCTGCGCGTCGTCGAGGATCCGAGCGGACGCTGGGTCGCTGTTTCAAACGCGGGCTACGGAGTGCAGACGGTCACCATCGTCAACGAAAAATCCGGAATGGTCGCCGACACATCGCCCATCGCAAAGACCTTCTATGGCCTTGCGTTCTCGCCCGACGGCAAGACGCTGTACGCTTCGACCGCCGCGGACGGCGGCATTCAGCGATTCGCTTTTGACGCGAGCGAAGGAACGCTCAAGGATCTTGGGATGTGGACGATCGGCACCGGGCCGCAGTGGATCGCCGGGCTCGCCGTCTCACCGGACGGCAAGATCGTCTACGCCGCGTCGAACGGCACGGATGAACTCGTTGCCGTGGACAGCGCGAGCGGCGCCAAACTTTGGGCGGCGAAGGTCGGTGTTCAGCCCTATGCGGTCGCCGTCTCTCCCAACGGCCAGTTCGCGTACGTCAGCGATTGGACGGGCTCTGCGGTAGATGTGGTGAATGCCGCGTCCGGCGAAAATATCGCTCGGGTCGCGGTCGGCGCGCACCCGAACGCATTGCTTGTGACTCCCGGCGGCGCCACGCTGTACGTCGCGTGCGCGAACGAGAACACGGTCTATTCGATCGACACGGCGACGAACACGGTGCGAGACAAAATCGACGTCGGCCTTGCGCCGAATCTACCCGAAGGCTCTACGCCGGATGGGCTTGCTTTTTCGCCGAACGGTAAGACGCTGTTCGTCGCAGACGCAGGCGTGAATGCGATCGTTGCGATTGACCTTACGACCCACAACCTCAAAGGCGCCGTGCCGGTGGGTTGGTATCCGACCGACATCCTTGTTTCTCGCGACGGCTCGCAATTGATCGCGCTCGACGGCCACGGCGTTGCAGGCCACGCGAATCCGCAATTTCCTCATCCCGACGCGTGGTCGAAAGCAAAGCAGGGAACCGATCCCAGACAATACTACGTCGCGGAGCTCGCCACGGGCGACCTCCAGCGAGTGCCGATGCCGATGGACTCGACGCTCCAATCCGGCTTGCAGACGGCTCTCGAGAACAGAAACCTTGTGAATCGCACCGCCGTTGTCGACAGCCCGAATCTCCCTGCGGCTATGACTGGGCAGTTGCGGCACGTCATCTACGTGATCAAGGAAAATCGCACGTACGATGAAGTGCTCGGCGATGACCCGCGCGGCAACGGCGATGCCTCGCTTGCGATCTTCGGCCGGAATGTCACGCCGAACATCCACAGGCTCGCGAACACATTTGTGCTGCTCGACAACTTCGATGTGGACGCCGAAGTCTCGGCCGACGGCCACAATTGGTCGACGGCCGCATACTCCACGGACTACGTCGACAAGCTCTGGCCGTCGAATTACTCCGACCGCGGCCGCGACTACGATTTCGAAGGCAGCGCCGCGTCGCGCCCTTCTGCCGGATATCTCTGGGATGATGCGATCGCCAAGGGCCTGTCGGTTCGGGATTACGGCGAGTACACCGATTTCGCGACGAAGGCAGGCCAGCCCGAGAAGCCGGTGGTCGATTCGCTTCTCGGCCGGCTCGATACGCATTATCGCGGTTTCGATCTTCACGTGACCGACCAATCGCGTATGGATGAATGGCTGCGCGAGTTCAGCGGCTTTGTCAAGAACGGCAACATGCCCGTGTTAGAGATCGTGCGGCTTCCCGACGATCACACATCGGCGACGCGGCCCGGCATGCCCACGCCGTTTGCGATGGTCGCCGACAACGACTACGCTCTCGGCCGCATGATCGAGGCATTGAGTCACAGCCGTTATTGGAAAGATACGATCGTATTCGTCGTGGAGGATGACGCGCAGGCTGGGCCGGACCACGTGAGCGATCATCGGGCCGAAGCGCTTATCGTCGGATCCTTGATCAAGAGATCGTTCGTCGACAGCACGCATTACACGACGAGCGGGATGATCGCTACGATCGAGATGCTCCTGCATCTCCAGCCGATGAGCCAGTTCGACGCCGTGGCCACGACTATGAAAAAGGATCTTGCGGCAGCGCCGGATCTCACGCCGTGGACGGCAAGCCCGCCGATCGTGAAGCTCAACGCCGTGAACCCGCTCACTGCCACCGACGCGAAAGCTTCGCTGAGGTTGAATCTCGACGATGCCGACCGCGCAGACACGGCGGCGTTCAATCGGATCCTGATGGATTACGCGAAGGCGGCGAGAAGGTCAGGCGGACCATAAAGGTCCGCCCCACACGGCGGACCATAAAGGTCCGCCCCACACGGCGACCATAAAGGTCCGCCCCACACGGCGGACCATAAAGGTCCGCCCCACACGGCGGACCATAAAGGTCCGCCCAACAGATTATGCGCGGGTGAGGATTTCGTCGATGATCTTCAAGAGGTCATCGGGTTCGAAGGGCTTCATGATGAATCCGTTGCCGAGGCGAGCCATTTCCGCGCGCTGCAGCGCATCCGCATTGCGAGCCGTCACGAAGATCACCGGCACGTCGCGCGTAGCGGCGTCAGATCGGAGCGCGCGGCAAAAATCGAGACCGTCGATATTCGGCATGAGCAGATCGGTCAGCACGATCTCCGGCGGGCGCTCACGCGCAAGCGCCAACGCGTGGCGACCGTCGGCTGCTTCCGCAACTTCGTATCCGGAGAATTCCAAGAACTGCCGGACGACAGAGCGCAGAACCGGCTCGTCGTCGACCAACAGGACGCGCCTCACGCGGTCTTCGTCGGCTGGGCCAGCTCGCCGTTGACAGCACGTGCGTCAACGGCGGGAAATTCGATCGATACGGTCGTGCCTTTGCCGACTTCGCTCGACACGGCGATGCGGCCGTGCATCTGCTCCACCAAGCGCGCGACGATCGCAAGCCCCAAGCCGGTGCCGCGGATGGCCGTTCCCGGCCTGTCTACTCTATAGAAGCGATCGAATATATGCGGAAGGTCCGCTTCCGGTATACCGGCGCCCGTGTCGGTGACAGCGAGGCGCACGCCGCTCGCGGATCGCTCGACGGAGACTTGCACGCTTCCGTCGCGCGGCGTGAACTTGCGCGCGTTGCTGATGAGGTTGACCACGATGCGACGCACGCCGACTTCGTCGCCGCGCATGATGGCCGGCCGACTCGATAGACGAAGGTCGATCGGCGGTCCGTCGGGGTCGTCAAGGTGACGGAAACTCTCGACTTCGGATCGAGCGACAAGGCCGACATCCACGTCGGCCTCAGGCCGATGCGCTTGCGCGGCGTCGATCTGACCTACCTCGAGCAGGTCGTCGACGAGATCGCTCAAGCGCTTTGTCTCCCGATCGAAGAGACTGATGAGATTTCTGTCGTCCTCGGCGAGCGCGTACCGCGGCGCGATCTTGGAGACGAGCAAGGCGCAGAGCGTGCGCAACGTCGTGGCGGGCGTGCGCAATTCATGGCTGGCTGTGCCGATGAAATCCGCGCGGACGCGCATCTGCCGCTCGAGATCTTCCTTCGCCGTCACGAGCTGGTCCACGAGCGCACGCCGGTCCGTGATGTCGCGCGACACCCCGATGAGGCCCACCATCCTGCCGTCTTGGTCACGCTGCGCGGTATATGCGATCCCCGCCCAGTACCTGCTGCCGTCCGTGCGCGTACGCGCCGTCTCGACGTACACGTAGCCGAGCTTGGCGACGGTCGAGCGTATCTCGTCGAGCGCGTTGCGCGACAGCGCGAGCGGCGCGAGATCCACGACGGCCTTATCGACGAGGTCGCGCGCGCCGCAACGCAATTCTTTGCCCAGCGCGGCGTTCGCATAGCGCACGATCCCATCCATGTCCACGAGCATGACGCCTTCGCTGACCGATTCGACGACGGCGGCGAGCCGGCGCGTCTGAGCGACGGTCGTCTGCAGCTGCCTGGTCCGCGCGGCTACTCGCTCTTCGAGGCCTTCGTTGAGCACGCGAACGCGGCGGTTGATCTGACCGACGATCTCTATCGGCCACGCCAAGAGCAGCCAGAGCGCGATCGCGCCGATGATGAACCAGCCCACTTGCGCCGGGCCTATCGGCTCCGCCGGTTCGACGAGCACGCGCCACTGACGGTCGGCAAACGTTATCGGAAAGCCCTGCGCCGACCGGTCGGGAGTCCAGCCGCTTGGCGGCCAGCTCGTGTCGAGGCGACCGGTGCTGTCGTCCAGGGTGAACTTCGCGGGCGGAACGACGGCTCGCAGATCGTTGATGATCAGCGAGCGGATGTCGATTCTTCCGACGATCTCGCCGTTCGGCTCCCGCTTCGTGATGATCGGCGACGCGGCGAAGACCCAGAGCGGACTTTCGTTTTCGCCGCGCCGGCGCGGCGGCCGAAGCACGTCGGAGGCCGTTGTCGAATGCGTGAGGTCCGCGCGTTCCAGGACGATGTTCACCGCCGTGACCATTTCAAATGACACGTCGAGCGGTCGCGCAGCTGGATGGGTGAGATCGGTCGGACCGTTTCGCGTTATCTGGATGACGTGCGTGCCGTCGGCGTTGAAGTAGTCGACGGACTGCAGCGACGGGTCGCGCGCGAGCGCTTCGCGCGCTGCCGCCGCGAACGTGTCGCGGCGATAGCCGTTCGACGAGACCGCAGCGGCGAGCGCTTCGATTCCGTTGAGCGTGCCTTCGATGCGTGCCGACTCGCGCTGCGCCGCGCGCGTGCCGATCGCGCGCACCGCGTTGGACGCCGCGGTGTCGAGATACGCGTCGTAGAACTTGTAGAGGAAGATCGCGGAGACGGCAAGGACGATCGCGGCCAACAGCTGCGCGATGCGGACGCTCACCGCGCGATCTCCCACCGCTGTCGTCCCTAGTGCGGCGTTGTCGAGGTCATGGCGTCTACTTTTGTGTAGCCCGCCGGGATGTCGAAGAAGGACGCATCATATGGGATCGTCTTGACCGAGGTGACCTGCTCAGTCGTCGTCATGGTCATCGGTCCCATCGGGATGCTGATGACGGTTTTCAGCGGGATGCGGCCCTGTGTGCCGCGCACGTTGCTCGCCTGCACCATCATGTTCTGCATGCACGGGTTTGCCGCGTGGCCGGACGGCGCTGCCGACGGCAGCTTCATCGGGCACGACATCTTGATGGGCGAAGGCGCGTACCAGACGTCCATCGACATGCTGAACGACGCGCTCGGACAGTCGCCCGTGCCGGTCGACGTCATCGTCATCGTGTCGACGGCGTGGTGGGCCGTCATTCCAGCGATCGTCTGAGTCTGGTCGTCGGGCTTCTCATCGAACGAAAACGTCATGCTGCCGCTGCCGTTGATCTTGGGCGCCGGACTGCCGGACTTGGCTTGGGCGGCCTTCATCGCTGCGGACATCTCGTTCATCATATCGTCGAAATTGAGGACGGAGTAGGTCTTCGCGTTGTCGTCGATATTGACGACGCGTTTGAGATCGCACTGGACGATGACCGTGTTCCCCTTGCCGTCGTCGTGACGTGTGCGCTCTGCCGAGATCGTCGTCGTCGAGGTCGACGACGCGTTCTTGCCGGCTCCGAACATTTTCAGAATACCGGGCATCTGGACGGTAGAATTGGTGACGTATTGCAGCGCGTCGCTGCTGCCGAGGGCGCGCGGCGCGTTCGCTCCGAGTGCGATCGCGACGATACCGGCGGCGACGAATGCCAATTGAACCCGAGAAAATCGGATCACAACACAGCTCCTGTCAAAGCGCAGTCTGTCGTTGGATGATGTTTTGCCTCGATGCCTTCTTCATCCTGGGACGTCTGGGGGCCGTCCGCACTATTCCAAGCATTCCGGCGGGAGGCCGCACGTCGTCGCCGAATTATGGCAAGTATGTCAATTCGTCCGCAAACCAAGCCGCACCAGCCAGTGATGCTTCGGTTCGAAGAGGGCGTTGCTCCGGAGCGCGGTGGTCCGCCGCTCGGACCCTGGCAGGCATGGCTGCCGATGCCGCTCGCAATCGAAGGAACGTTTCCCAAACCGATCATCGCTCAGGGTCTTGCTGCGTATCAGCGCGGCAAAGTCCGATCGTTGAATCTTCGCCGTGTCGATCTCGTCGCGACCGTCGCCGATACTGAGACGCACACCACCACATTGACGCGCGACACGTCGCGTCCGCCGCTCGGCCTTCGCTGCAACTGCACGTGCAGGTACGGATACGACTGCAAGCACGCCGTTGCTGCGCTGTACATGCTTATCGAACTCGCATCGCAGACTCCCGAGCCGCCGCCCGACGGCACGAACGGCAGCGGCGCTGTCTTGAACGGACACGCTGGGACCGATCAGGCGAAGGCGAGTGCCACGAACGGCCACTCCACCGCGACGGTGGAACCGGGTCGCGCTTCGGCAGCCGCCACCAACGGCCACTCGGGCCCGGCAGCGCCACCCGCGTTGCGCGATCTGCTCGACATGCTCGCTCCGCATCACGAGGCGGTCGTTCCGCGGCGCAGGCTCTGGGTGGTCTTCGGATTCGACGATCGTCTCGGAGTGTTCCACGCTCAGCTGCGGCTCGACGCTCCGAAGCTGCACGGCGTCGCGCGCACGCACGCCGAACTGCAGCAGTTGTATCGGACCACGCGGCAGGCGAATCTCGGGGGCGAGGAATGGGATCGCCACGATGCCGCGCTGCTTTCAGACTCCACGCTCGGCGCGATGTTCGGCACGCCCGCCGACTATGCGCTTGCGCGCGCGACATCCGAGCATACGCAGCGCCTCAGCAGCAACTTCGCGCAGCTCTTGCTGCGCCTCATCGCTCATCCGCGTGTCCGCTTCGACGATCATCTCGCCGCATCGCCGGATCAGATGCCGGCGGTGAAGATCGTCCTCGCGCCGCTGCGCTTGCGTCTCTCGGGCTCGCGCGACGAGAAAGGCGACCTGCACCTCACCGGCACTTTCTTGCGGCCGGACGAATCGCCGGTCGACGTGGCCATGGTACGATCGGTCGATGGCACGCCGGCGTGGCTGTTCGACGGCGCCACCTTCCATCTGCACAACGGCAGCTTCAGCCTGAGAATTCTCGAGCGCTTGAAATCATCGCCCGTCATCGCTCTCACGCCGCCCGAAGTGCCGCAATTCCTGGAACGCGCGCACGAACTGCTCGACACGCCCACGGCAGCGTCGCTCATGCTCATGCCCGCCGACATGCGCCGGCAGGTTCTGCTCACACTACGCTGGCAAGGCGACGGCATCACCGCCTGTGCTGCCATCGAAGACGCCGCAAGCGGCGCCAATTGGCGCGTCACGCCGAGTGAATTTTCCACGCTCCTGCGCGTTGACACGGGCGTGCCCGGTAGCGTGCCGCGCTACGCGCATTGCGACCCGGCCGAGGCGGCTCACGTCCGCGAGCGGTTGGAAGCCGCCGGGCTCGTGCCCTGGCGCGATCTCCTCGAAAGTCCAGACGACGAACAAGCGGCCGACGCTCCGCCTCATTACGACGAAACCGCATGGCGCATCGAACCCACGGACGCAGCGTACGCGTTCGGGACCGAAGTGCTGCCGCAATGGCGCACCGAGTTCCAGCTTGATATGGATGACACGGTCGCGTCGCTCGTCGACGGACCCAAGACGCTCAAAGTTTCGGTTTCGGTCGACACGGCGCGCGAACAGCCCGACGGCAAGCCGAAGGCGAAACGTCCATCCGCCGTATCCACCGGGCCGATCGACTGGTTGGAGATCTCCGTCGAGCTTCTTCTCGAAGGTCAGCAGCTCTCGCCCGACGACCTCAAGGCGCTGTGGCACAGCACGGGAAGATACCATCGCCTCTCCGACGGCAGATTCATCGACCTCTCGTCCTTCGCGTTGCTGCGCGAAGCGACCGGAGGTTTCGGCGGCACGCTCGAGCGCGGCGGAAAAGCGCGCCTCACGGCGGCGCAGATGCTATCGGTGTACGACGACCTCGCAAAGGCGTGCGGCGATACACAGCTCCCCGCGCCGCTTCGCGAACTGCGCGAGGCCGTGCGCGATTTCGCCGGCATCGCCGAAGTAGATCCACCCGCGCATCTCGACAAAGTTCTGCGGCCCTATCAGCGGCGCGGCCTCGATTTTCTCTCGTATCTCGGGCGCTATAAGTTCGGCGGCATTCTCGCCGACGACATGGGGCTCGGCAAAACGCTCCAAGTCCTCACGTATCTCGAGAACCGCCGCGAAGCTCGCGGCAGCGCCCCGAATCTCATCGTCTGTCCGACCTCCGTCACGCACACGTGGCTCAACGAGTCGACGCGCTTCACGCCCGAGCTGAAGGTCGTTCTGCTTTCGGCCGGCTCGGGCCGCGAAGCGATCTACAAGACGGCCGATCAGTACGACGTCTTGGTCACGTCCTATGCGCTCGCGCGGCGCGACGCGCAGATGCTTTCGAATATCGGTTTTCGCGCGGTCGTCCTCGACGAAGCGCAGCAGATCAAGAACCCGCAAGCCAAGATCTCACAGGTCATCAAGTCCATCGAAGCGGAGCAGCGGCTCGCGCTCACGGGCACGCCGATCGAGAATTCGGTGCTCGACCTCTGGTCGATCGTCGATTTCGTCATGCCTGGATTGCTGGGCAACGAAAGTCATTTCCGCTCCGTGTTTGAGACGCCGATCATGCGCGACGGCGATGTCGAAAAGCAGTCGCGGCTCGCAAAACGCGTGCAGCCCTTCATGATCCGGCGCCTGAAGACGCAAGTGGCCGCCGATCTCCCGTCGCGGACCGAGCAGACCATCGAGTGCGAGATGACCGCCGCGCAGAAAAAAGCGTATCGCGAGATCGTGCTGCGCGCGCGGCGCGAGATCTTACGCGAAGTCGACGAACACGGCATCGGACGCGCGCAGCTCTCGATCCTCGCCGCGCTCACAAAGCTGCGCCAGATCTGCTGTCACCCAGGCCTCGTCGGCGATCATTGGCGCGAGGACCCGGATGCGTCCGGCAAGTTCGCGGCATTCCTGGAGCTCATCGATTCGATCGTGGAGTCGGGGCATCGCGTGCTGGTCTTCTCGTCGTTCACGGAGATGCTCGGGCTCATGCGCGAAGCACTGGATGCGCGATCGCTCAAGTACTCATATCTCGACGGCGCCACGAAGAACCGACCGAAAGTGCTTGAGGATTTCAAACGCGAGGATGGGCCGCCCGTATTTCTCATGAGTCTCAAGGCGGGCGGCGTCGGCCTAACGGTCACCGAAGCGGACTACGTCATCCTGTACGATCCGTGGTGGAACCCCGCGATCGAGCGCCAAGCCATCGACCGCACGCATCGCATCGGCCAAACAAAGCCGGTCACCGCGTATCGGCTCGTGACCCTCGGCTCGGTCGAGGAGAAGATCCAATCGCTGCAAGCGCGCAAACAAGCGCTGGCCGATTCCGTGATCGCAACCGATGCGGCCTTTGCCAAGAGCCTCACGCGCGCGGATCTCGACGACTTGTTCGCGCCGATCGGTGACTAGCGAGACGTGGTAAAGACCGGCGAAGTTCTGCGCACCGCTCGAGTTCGGCTGCGCTTCATAGAAAAGCGCGATCTCGACGACATCCTCGCCATTTATTCGGATCCGCTCTGCATGCGGTACTATAAGGCGCTGCGGACGCGCGAGCGGATGCAAGAGTGGTTCGATTTCGTATTCGCCGCTTATGAGGCCAACGGCTACGGGTTGTTCGCCGTCGAACGATTGAGCGACGGGGTCTTCCTTGGGATCTGCGGCTTTCTGCAACAAGATGTCGACGGCGACGCGCTCGTCGAGATCGGCTATCTTTTCAAGAGCATGCACTGGCACCGCGGCTATGCGTCCGAAAGCGCGATCGCGTGTCGCGACTACGGCTTCAACGTGCTCAAACAGCCGAAGCTCATCTCGCTCATCCGGCCCGAGAACGCGCCTTCGCGCGCGGTCTCAACGCGCGTCGGTATGACCGTGGAACGCACGACGCAGCGGGTCGGCTGGACGCACCTCGTGTATTCGATCAACGCTCCCAGCGGTGGATGATCTTGAATTCCGTGCTCTGCTCGAGCGCGGCATGGACGCGATCGCTCGATGGGAGTCCGGCTGGGCTGCGTTCGATCGTTCAGGCGCCGGCGATGTGCCATTCGAGCGTGCGGCCGCGGCGATCGACGAGCTAGGGACTCGACTGCGCGACAACTATCCGTACTTCCACCCCGCATACGCTGGGCAGATGATCAAACCGCCGCATCCCGTCGCGCTTGCGGCATACGCGATGGCGGCGAGGATCAACCCCAACAATCACGCGCTCGACGGCGGGCGCGCCACTGCAGCGCTCGAACGTGAAGCGGTTGCGCAGATCGCGTCGATGTTCGATTATCCCGTCGACTGCCTCGGCCATCTCACAAGTTCCGGCACGATCGCCAATCTTGAGGCGCTCTGGATCGCGTCGCGCTTGCGCCCGGGCGGCGCCGTCGCATTCTCTGAAGAGGCGCACTACACGCACGGACGCATGTGCGCGGTGCTCGGTCTTCCGACGATCGTCGTGCCCGTCGACGCGCGCGGTCGCATGGACGTCGCGCGGCTCGTCTCTAATCCGGATGCCGATCAGATCGGTACGGTCGTCGCGACGATGGGCACGACCGCTTCGGGCGCTGTGGACCCGCTTCACGAGATCGTGGACGTCGCGGCGAAGCGCGGCTGGCGGGTGCACGCCGACGGGGCGTACGGCGGATTCTTCCGGATCATCGCCTCTGCCGCCGAGGCGCGCATGGATGCTGCCCCATGGCTCGCGCTCGCGGCCGCCGATTCCATCGTCGTCGATCCGCACAAACACGGATTGCAGCCGTACGGCTGCGGCTGCGTGCTCTTCCGCGATGCCGCGGTCGGCGCGTTCTACAAACACGACTCGCCGTATACATACTTCACATCCAAGGAGCTCCATCTCGGCGAGATCAGCCTCGAGTGTTCGCGCGCCGGCGCGAGCGCCGCCGCATTGTGGACGACGCTGCGCTGCCTGCCGCTGACGGAAGACGGACTCGGCCGCGCGCTGTTGGCGAGCAGAGCGGCGGCGCTCGCGGCGTTCGATCGCGCGTGCGCGCTGCCGGCGTTGACGCCGGTCGTCGAACCGGCGCTCGACATTTTCACCGTTGCACCGCTTGCCCGCGGCGCTCGCGACCGCGCGTCGGCCGTTTCAACGCGAACGCAGGCCGCGTTCGACGCGTTAGCCGCCGACGATTCCGATCCGCTGTATGTGGCGATCTGGCGGCTCCCCCGCAGTCTTGGCACAAGGGCGCTGCCGGACGTCGTATGGGATAGCGAGGAGTGCGCGGTGCTGCGCAGCGTGCTCATGAAGCCCGAACACCGTGAGCGCGCGGCCTCGATCGTGGACCGTATGGCAGCCGCCGCGGTGTGACGCTCGTCGCACGCCGAAGGGCCGCGTCACGGCGCGCCGCGTTGCGCGTCTAACCACTGAGAGGGAAACCGACCATGCACAATTGCGCCTTTTGCCGATCTGACGCCACACGCTCGAACCTGTTCTTGAACTTCATCTCGGCGGGTCCGCCGCAGTTCAGGATTTGCTCGGCGTGTTATCTCGTCGCGATCCGACACGGCTATTCGGTGGTGTGCGAGGACGGGGCGCCGTTGGGACAAGCGGTGGCTTAGCAAATGTAGGGCGGACCTTTATGGTCCGCCTTTTTGGGCGCCGAAATGTAGGGCGGACCTTTATGGTCCGCCTTTTTGGTTTACCGTTTCTCCATCGGCAGCCACGGCAATCCGACAAGACCCGTGTACTTCACCTGCGGTCTGATCAACCGGTTGTCGTTCATCTGCTCCATGACGTGCGCCGTCCAGCCGGCCATCCGGCTACAGGCGAACGCGCACGTGAAGCTGTCCGGTTCGATGCCCAAGGCGTACAGCGTCGGCGCCGTATAGAACTCGACGTTCGCATACAACCGGCGGCCAGGTTTTTTCTCGTTGAGCACCTGGACGGAGACGTCTTCGAGCTTGCGCGCGATATCGTACCATTGCGGCGTTCCAGCCGCGCGCCCGAGTTCGCTTGCCATCTTCTCGAGCGGTTCAGCGCGCGGATCGCGCACCTTATACTCGCGATGGCCGATGCCCATGATCCGGCCGCCCTTGTCCACGATGGCGCGGACGTATGCTTCGGCCTTATCCGGCGATCCGATGTCGAGGATCATCTTCATGACTTTGCCTGGAGCGCCGCCATGGAGATCACCTTGGAGCGTCGCGACTGCTGCCGTCGCAGCGGCGTACATGTCGGACCACGTGCTCGTCGCCACGCGCGCCGCGAATGTCGATGCGTTGAAGCCGTGATCGGCGAGCAGGACGAGGTAGGTGTCGAATGCGCGTGCCGCAAGTTTGCTCGGGGGTTCGCCGTTCTTCATGTACAGGAAGTTCTCGGCGTGCCCGAGATCGGTTCGCGGCGCGATCGGTTCGAGTCCGTGTCTGATCCGGTCCCATGCGGCCACGCCCGTGGCGGCAACGGCCGTCAGTCGCATCGCCGTGTTCACGTCCGACACGTGCGTGCCGTCCGCACGCACCGGTTCGTGCAGCGCGACCGCCGAAACGATAGTCCGCAGGACGTCCATCGGCCACGCATCGTGCGGCGCACCGCGTAGACCTTGCAGGATGGATTCCGGCAGCGCGCGGCGTGACGCCATCTGGCTGCGAAATTCGCTTAACTCCGCCGCATTCGGCAGGCGGCCGTTCCAGAGCAGATATGACGTCTCTTCGAACGATGCGTGTTGTGCCAGATCGGAGATGTCGTAGCCTCTATAGGTGAGGCGGCCTTCCTCGCCTGCGACGAGGCTTAAAGCTGTTTCCCCGACGACGACGCCTTCCAGACCTGGGTTGACCGTGATCGAGCTGTTCTTGACGTTACACCTTACCTTTCAGCGGCGCACTTCGCCGCAATCCGGAGCCTTCCCGCGACGAGGTACGCGCTTAAGCGGCAGGAGTGCGCGGGACACGCGGAGGCGAGCGTTTGCGCGAATGCGAAACACGTCATCGTGCAAATCCTGGGTGAGCGCCCGGCGACCAAAGAACGCAGCATCCTCTTCCTGTTCTCGGACACCGGCGGCGGTCATCGCGCATCCGCGCTCGCGATAGACGCGGGTTTGCGCGCACTTGCCACGACCCTGAAGATCCGGACTCAACACGTCGATGCGTTTGCGTCGTGCGGTACGTTTCCATTGCGCGAGGGCGTGGCGTCATATGGCTCGATGCTGAAAGTGCAGCCGAGCCCATACCCTGCGATTTTCCATCTCACCAATGGCCGCACGCGCTTTCGCGTGATCGCCGAGTTGGGCAAACCGTTCATCCGCCGCAATTTCCGGCGCATGCTCCAGGAGATCAAGCCGGATCTCGTCGTCTCCGTCCATCCGCTTTTGAACGTCTACGCGCGACAGATGCTCGATGCAGCGGGATCGCGCGCGCCGCTCGTCACGGTGATCACCGATCTCGTCACCATCCATCACAGTTGGACCGCGGCCGGTGCAGCCGATCACTACGTCGTGGGATCGCCTGAAGCGCGCGGCGTCTGCGCCGATCGCGGCATCCCGCTCTCGCGGATCCATGATTTCGGCCTGCCGATCCGCGCGGGATTTTCGCCGGCGCCTGCTGACCGGCATGATGCGAAAGCCGCGCTCGGACTCGATCCCTCTCGCCGCACGTTGCTCGTCATGGCGGGCGGCGAAGGCGGCGGCCGCGTTCCGCGGCTCCTTCAGGGGATCGCGCCGGTGCTGCGCGAGCTCGATCTACAGATCGTCGCGATCGCCGGCAAGAACGTCGGATTGCGGCGCAAACTCGGAGCGCTCGGCGAAACCCTCGGTCGCGACGCGCGCATCTTGGG
>Ga0070735_10000257_pt1 | contig 63137 bp, 56 predicted proteins | sample Coa_R1_FD_66443 | JGI IMG/M metagenome (GOLD analysis project Ga0070735, IMG submission 66443) | Surface soil microbial communities from Centralia Pennsylvania, which are recovering from an underground coalmine fire - Coalmine... | ecosystem: Environmental > Terrestrial > Soil > Unclassified ...
GCGCCACGCCCGCTTCGGCCAGCGCGTCCGCACCGGACGCGTCCGCCGGAACGCTCGCGATGGGGCCCGACGACGTGCGGAGCTCGAGCCGGGCGCCCGCGCGCGACACGTAGAGATCGTTCCGCCTGCCCCCGCGCACCACCCAGAACGGCGCCTCGATCAGCGCCCCGTCCTCCGCGAGGTTGGGGAACGGGTTCGCGGGCGACCGCAGGCGACGCGCCCGCCGGTGGGCGTCAAGCTGGGCGTTGTATGAACGCCGTAGCACGTCCGGCTCGCGCAGCAGATGCAGCGCGAACGCGCGGAACTCCGGGGTCTCCGCGAGCACGGACATGGGCAGCTCGAGATACGCCGGCGCGCCCGCGCCGGCCTCGTAACCCCGCCGGAGGCGCGCTAGGAACTCCCCAAGGTGGTGCGACGTCCGGGCCTCCCGCACCCCTTGCGCCCACGTGTCCAAGTGCGCGAGGAGCCCGGGCACCGGCACGGCCGCCAGATGTCCCCGGACGCGACCGAGGAATCCCGCCCAGGCGGCAGTGGCCGGGACCGCCGCGGCCTCGAGCGGGACGTCGCCAGGAAGATCCACGAGCGTTTCACGCACGCGTACAAGCCGATCGTGCTGCGCGGGTACGTCGGCACCGATCGGCCCCGTCGCGTCGGTGTCGACAATCAGGTGGAGCGCGGCCGCGCTGGTCTCGCGCGCGATCCGCGTCAGCAGGAAATACTTGACCCAGACACCGGGGTGGAACAGCACGGGCTGGTGGCCCATGACGACGAGCGCCTGCGCGGGGTCGGGCGCGGCCCCACCCGTGTAGTCCGCCGCGAGCCGGAGCGCACGCGCGCGCACGCGCCGCCGGAACTCGGCGAGCGGGACGCCCAGCACCTCGACCCCGTTCCACCTTACCGCGTGCGATGCTGCGAGCAGGCTGGGGACGCGATCGAGTCCGGGCGCGATCAACACCTCGCCCGAGCGCTCGGGGATCGTGTAGTCGAGCGTCGCCGTGGCCGGCTCGCCGGTCACAACAGGTCCCCCAGCCCGCGCAGCCCAATCGCCTCTTTGCTGGCGAACGCCTCCCCGTAGGGTCGGCGAATGCGGCTGCCCCAATAGTGGTTCACGGTGCGGATGGCGTCGAGGACGCCAAGATTGCCGCGGTCTTCGTTGAACTGCGTTCGGTAACACGCGATGGCGCCGAGTTTACGATCGATCTGGTCGGTGATGTCGAGGACGAAGGCGGGATCCACGTGGAGCCGGTAGTGCGTACAGAAGAAATGCAGGATCCGCGGCACGTAGAACGGCTCGCCCCGCATCTCCGTCTTCGTCAACTTCCCGTAGAACCGCGCCGCCTCGGCGAGGTGTTCAGCGGCGACGTGGTCCGGGTGCGCGTCCACCCAATACGGGATGAAGAGGATCTCCGGACGCACCTCGCGGATCACCTCGGCCACGGCCATTCGGTTCTCGACGGTGTCGGCGAGGTAACGGTTTGGCAGCGGAAGCGTGATCCGGCGGGCGACGCCGAGCGCGCGCGCGGCCGCCTCGCCTTCCTCGCGGCGCCGTTCGGGCGTGCCCATCGGCGTCGGTTCGCCGTTCGTCAAGTCCAAGAGCGTGACGTGGTGCCCCTGCTGTCCGAGCGCCGCTATCGTGCCGCCCATCCCGATCTCGGCGTCATCGGGATGAGCGCCGATCACGAGAAACTCCGCCATCGGCTCACCTCACGATCGATGGTCGACAGGTAGTACGTCCGCCGGGCGGCGGGATCGTCGAGCCCGCCCCAGAACCGGCGATTGGGATTCTTGTAGATGCGGGGCACCGGAATCTCGGTCACGGTCAGCCCGAACCGCGCCGCCTGGAGCCACACCTGCAGCGGCAACCCGTAGCTCCGTTCGTCGAGCCGCATGCGCGCGAGCCCCGGCACCCGATACGCCTTAAAGCCGCACCACGCGTCCGTCAATTGGTAGCCCGTCAACTCGTTGATGATCCGGGTGATCTCTTCGTTGAGCTGACGGCGATCCGGCGGCGCGTCGTCGCGGCGACCCGGTGTGTCAGGATGGTACCGGCTGCCCGACACGATGTCAAACCGCGCGACCTGCTCGAGAAACCCCGGGATCATGTGTGGCTCGTGCTGCAGATCGCAGTCGATGGTCACTGCCGCGTCGAACCCGCGATCCATGGCGTACCTGAAGCCGTCGATGAGGGACTGCCCGTACCCCTCGTTCTGCGCGTGCGTGAGCACCTCGATCCCCCGGTGCCCCGCCAGGATCGCCGGGGAACCGTCCGTAGAGCCGTCGTCCACGACGAGGATCCGCGCGTCGGTGTGACGCCGCACCTCGTCCAGCACCTGGGCGAGGGTCTCCTCTTCGTTGTAGAGCGGCATGATGATCACCGACCGCATGGGCCTCTCCGGATAAGCACTGAGGAGGAAAACGCCCGAAGTCTCTCACCTATGCCCCGCGACGCCCCGGGGCGTCCGCCGGGGCGCGGGCTCCGCCTACGCCGCGAACGCCGCCGCGGCAGCGTCTGCGGTGCGGCGCACGTCGTCGACCGTGTGGGCGAGCGACACGAACCATGCCTCGAACTGCGAGGGTGGCACCATGATGCCGCGGGCGAGGAGCCCGTGAAACAACCGGGCGTACCGTGCGGTGTCGGCGCGCTGCGCGGAGGCGGCGTCGGTGACCGGGGCGTCGGCGCAGAACGGCGTGAGCATCGAGCCGACCCGGTTCACGACGAGCGGGACGCCGGCACGGCGAGCGGCGGCGGAGAGCCCGTCGGCCAGGGCCGCGCCGAGTCCGTCGAGGCGCCGATACGCCGCGTCGTCGAGGAGTTGGAGCGTCTCGAGCCCGGCGCGCATGGCCACCGGGTTGCCGGACAGCGTGCCCGCTTGATACGCGGGCCCGAGCGGCGCCACCACCTGCATAACGTCCCGCCGACCCCCGTACGCGCCGACCGGAAAGCCGCCGCCGATCACTTTGCCGAGGCAGGTGAGGTCGGCGCGCAGATGATAGCGCGCCTGCGCTCCGCCGCGGGCGACCCGGAATCCGGTGATCACCTCGTCAAAGATCAAGACCGCGCCCGTCGACCGGCACAGATCGCGAAGCGATTCGAGGAAACCCGGGGCCGGCGGCACGACGCCCATGTTCCCCGCGACTGGCTCGACGATCACCCCGGCGATCTCGGCGCCGTGACGCTGGAACGCCGCGCGCGCCGCTTCTGCGTCGTTGAACGGCAGCACCAGGGTGAGCGCGGCCAGCTCCTCGGGCACGCCCGCGCTCGCCGGCACGCTCCCGTCGGCCGAGCCCCCGGACGCCGACGATGCGTGCGCAAGCGTCATCATCCCGGAGCCCGCCTTCACCAGCAGCGCGTCCGCGTGCCCGTGGTAGCATCCGTCAAACTTCACCACATAGCGGCGGCCCGTCGCGGCGCGCGCCACGCGGAGCGCGCTCATCGTCGCCTCGGTGCCGGAACTGACCATGCGCACCATCTCGATCGACGGGATCGCCTCGGTGACGGCGCGCGCCATCGCCAGCTCAAGCGGAGTCGGTGCGCCGAAGCTGCTTCCGAACGCCGTCGTCTCGACGACACCGCGCACCACCGCGGGATGCGCGTGGCCGGCGATCAACGGACCCCAGGACGCCACGTAGTCCACATACTCGCGACCGTCCGTATCCCACACGCGCGCGCCGGCGCCCCGCACGAGGAACGGCGGCACGCCGCCCACCGCGCGGTAGGCGCGCACCGGACTGTTCACGCCGCCCGGCATCAACCGGCAGGCCTCGGCGTAGAGCGTCTCGGAGCGCGTCGCAGGGGCGCGGTCCGGCACGCCGCTTCTGGTCCCGTCCGGCGTCCGGGCCGCCCCGCTCATCCCCGGCGCAGCCGCTCCGCGGCAGCCCCCGCGTAGTAGGTCAGGATGAGATCCGCCCCCGCGCGCCGAATCGCCGTGAGCACCTCCAGCATCGCGCGCTCCTCGTCGAGCCACCCGCGTGCGGCGGCGGCCTTGAGCATCGCGTACTCACCGCTCACGTGGTACGCGGCGGTCGGCAGGCCGAACTCGGCCTTGACGCGTGCCAGCACGTCCAAGTACGGCAGCGCCGGCTTGACCATCACGAGATCCGCACCCTCCTCGATGTCGAGCCGCGCTTCCCGTACCGCCTCTTCCACGTTCGCGGGATCCAGCTGGTATCCTCGGCGGTCCCCGAACCGCGGCGCCGACTCCGCCGCATGGCGAAACGGCTCGAAGAACGCGGACGCGTACTTCGCCGCATACGCGAGCACGACCACGTCGTGATGGCCCCGGCCGTCGAGCGCGCGGCGAATCGCGCCGACCTGCCCGTCCATCATGCCCGACGGCGCGACGACATCGGCGCCGGCGTCCGCGTAGGATAGCGCGATCCGCGTGTAGGCGTCCACCGTGGCGTCGTTGTCGACCGTCTCGCCCCGCAGCACGCCGCAGTGTCCGTGGGCGGTGTACTCGCACAGGCACACGTCACCCACCAGCACGAGCCGGTCCCCGACCTCCGCGCGCACCCGACGACATGCCTGCTGCACCACGCCGTCGGGGTCCCACGCGCCCGAGCCGGTCTCGTCCTTGTGCGCGGGGATGCCGAAGAGCATCACGGCCGGGATGCCGATCTCGGACAGCCGCCCGCACTCTTCCACAAGACTCGACAACGTATGCTGCCACTGTCCCGGCATCGCCTCCAGTGCCGCGGGGCGCGACAGCCCCTCCTTGACAAAGAGGGGCGCGATCAAATCGGTCGGGCCGAGGACGGTCTCGCGCACCATGTCGCGCAGGATCGCGGTCCGGCGAAGCCGGCGCATGCGGTGGAGCGGAAACGTCATGACGATCAGGCTCCTTCCCTCGCTCGTGCTGTGACTGTTCGAACGTGGACACCCCGGTCGGGGCCGCTCCGGCGCCTCCCCCGCTAGTCGGCCGGGGCGGACCGCGCCGGCCCGTTGCCGCCGCCGCGGGAGACACCGCCGAGCGTGGCCCGCAGGGCGGCGACGAGCCCCATCATCGTGTAGTGGTCGGCGACGAGCCCGATCCGGAACCCGCACGACCGCGCGCTCGCCGCGGTCACCGGGCCGATGCACGCGACCAATGTCGCGTCCAAGACGCGACCGGCGTCCGCTCCCAACAACTCGACGAAGTTCCGCACAGTCGAGGAGCTCGTGAACGTCACCGCATCCACCCGCTCCGCGACGAGCCGCCGGCGCACTTCGAGCGCGTGTTCGCGCTCGACCTCGGTGCGATATGCCGGCACGACATCCACGAGCGCGCCGCGGGCGCGCAGCCCGTCGGGCAGCGCGTCGCGCGCGACCGCCGCACGCGGCAGCAGCACCCGGACGCCGCGAAGGTCCACCCCGGTCAACGCCTCCACCAGCGCCTCGGCGCGGAATTCCGCCGGCGCCAGATCGACGGCCAGCCCCGCGGACTGCAACGCGTCCGCCGTCCCGGGTCCGATGGATGCCAGCCGCGCGCCGCGGAGCGCGCCCGGGTCGCGCCCGAGCGCGCGCATCCGATCGCACAATGCCGCGACGCCGTTCCGGCTCGTGAACACGATCCAGCCGTACTCCGCCAATCGTGCGATCGCCCCGTCCAGCGGCGCGAAGTCGTCTGGCGGAACGATCCGGATCGTCGGGAACTCCACTACTTCCGCCCCCTCAGCCTCGAGCATCGCGCGAAGCGTCCCGGCCTGCGCACGCGCCCGGGTGACAACGATGCGTCGCCCGGCGAGCGGGCGGGACGCCTCGATCACGGCACGCGCCCCGGACCGGAGAGCACGGCCGATTCCCCGTCTGCGCGCGCGTTCAGCACGCCCGCCGCGCCGGCCAGCAACTGGTCCGCGACCGCCGTCCCCAGCCATTGGGCGGCGCCCACCGGACCGCTGGCGATGTGTCGCCGGACCGCGCTCCCGTCCTCGCGCGCGATGAGCCCCTCCAGCGCGATGCGCCCGTCTCGCACCCGGGCGAGCGCTCCCGCAGGCGCGCGGCAGCCGGTTTCGAGTCGCGCCAAGAAGGCCCGCTCCGCCGTGATCGCCTCGTGAGTGTCCGCATCGTCGAGGACGGCGAGCAGTCCGCGGAGCGCCCCATCGTCCCGCCGGGTTTCCACGGCGAGCGCGCCCTGCGCCGGCGCGGGCAGCATCACCTCTGGCGGCAGCCACTCGGTGATGCGATCCTGCCAGCCCAGCCGGACCAGTCCCGCACCCGCGAGGCAGATCGCATCGCACTCGCCCCGCGCCATCTTGGTCAGCCGGGTGTCGACGTTTCCCCGGATCGGCACCAGCACGAGATCCGGGCGGTACGCCAGGATCTGCGCCGTACGCCGGGGACTGCTCGTCGCAATCCGCGCACCCGCGGGGAGGTCGGCCAGGCCGGCGCCGCTTCTGGAGATCAGCACGTCACGTGGCTCGGTCCGGCGCAGCACCGCACCGAGCACCAGCGCCGGGTGGAGCTCCGTCGGAAGATCTTTCGCACTGTGCACCGCGAGATCGCACCGCCCCTCGGCCAGCGCCGCCTCGAGCTCCTTTGCGAAGAAGCCGACACCGTCGAACCGTTCCAGCGGCACGTCCGGCGCGCGATCGCCGGCCGTCTTGACGATCACCGTCTCCACGGTGACCGCCGGGTGCACCTGCGTGAGCGCATCGACGACGAGCTGGGTCTGTCGCAGGCTCAACCGGCTCCCGCGTGTGCCGACGCGCAGCCGCCGAGCGATCATCGCCCCTCCCCCGCGCTCTCGGCGCCCGGCGCCTCGGGCGCGACACGACCGGACTCCGCGGCGGCCACCAACGCCGCGATCGGTCGGTGCAACAACTTGTTGACGACACGGTGGAGCACGGCCCGCACCACAGCCTCTTCGTCCGCGCTGAGCGCCGCGAGCCGCGCGCGGGCCCGGTCCCACTCGCACGCGAGGATCGCGTCGGCGTCCGCGCGCGCCTCCGCAATCAGCGCGGCCGCGCCCCGACCCGCCCGCTCGCGGAGAAACCGCTGCGCGTCATCTTCGATGAGGGCCTCCGCCCGCTGCACTCCCGCGGTCCCGGCGCCCCGCTCGCTTGGAATCGCGATTAGGTCATCGATGTCGTACAGGTGCACGCCCGGAAGCCGGCCGGCCGCTGGGTCCACGTTGCGCGGGACGGCGATGTCGATCACCACAAGCGCGGTCGCGCGAGCCGAGCACGCGGCGGCGACCGCCGCCGCATCCAGGATCACGCCGGGCGCGCCCGTGCCCACGATCGCCACGTCTGCGCGGGCGAGTTCGGCACCGACCCGATCGAGCGGCACCACCGCCCCCCCGAACGGCGCCGCGATCTCGCGCGCGGCCTCCACCGTCCGATTTGCGACGACCACGGCGCGGGCGCCCGCCTCCACCATCGCGCGCGCCGTCGCCTCCCCCATCTTGCCTGCGCCGATCACGAGCACGCGGCTCCCGCGGAGCGACCCGAGGAGGCGCGCCGCGTGGACCACGGCCGCAGACGGCACCGACGCCGTGACACCGACGATGTCGGTTTCGCGCCGCACGCGCCGGCCGGCGGCCAGCGCGGCGCGGAACAGCGCATCCAAGAACGGCCCGACCGTGCCGGCGCCCTGCCCCGCCGCGAACGCCACGCGCACCTGTCCGAGTATCTGGGACTCTCCGAGGATCATGGAGTCGAGTCCACCCGTCACGCGGAAGACGTGGCGCACTGCGCCGGGCCCGACCTGCGCGCGGATGGGCACCCCATCGCCGAAGAACGCCGAGGCGGCCGAGACGGCCGCCTCGGGCTCGTGGCTGGCGAGGTACCACTCGACCCGATTGCAGGTGGAGAGCAGCACGGCCTCCTCAACGCCCGCGCCGCGCATCGCGCCGAGCGCGGCCGCCAACCCGGCGGGTTCCACGGCGAATCGCTCCCGCTGGGCGACCGGTGCCATCCGATGGTTCAGGCCAACCACGACGTATTCACGAGCCTGAGCGCTCACGATTCTTGGGTCCTATCCTTTCCAAGCCGCCGGAGCGCGCACGTCGGCCCGGCCGGCCGTGTGTTCGCCCGCGTGAACGCCGCGCACCGAGGCGCCGCGGGGCTTCGGGTTACGCGGGACGCTGCTCCTCGAAGGCCTCGATCATGGCCTGCAGCGCGTCGCCCAGGAACGCGTCCGCGTTCCGGAGCGAGCGAATCTGCCCGGCCGGGGCGCCGCGCGCCGCGGTCAACATGTCAAACACCCCGCGCTTGAAGTGCAAGAACACCTCCGTTGATTGCGCCGGCGTCAGCCCCCACCGCGCGACCTCGCGGCCGAGATCGGCACCGATTTGGCGCGCCGCTTCGAGATCGTGCGCCCGGGTGGCGTCGTCGCTGTCGAGGTAGGCCGCGAGCGTCTCCATCAGCCGCGCACATTGCGCCCGCGCGCGGCCGCGGGCCTCGTCGTCGATGCCGGTGAACCACGGTCTCGACGCGAACCAGTGCTGCGGCGATTCCCCCTCCGCCCGCGCCGCGAGCGTCGTCTCCTCGCCTTTCGGCCGCGCACCGACCAGCGCGTCCAGGTCCAACGCGTTGAACCGTCGGTGCCCGCCTGGAGTCCGAAAAACGCGCACCTTTCCGGCGTCCGCCCAGCCCCGGAGCGTCGTCTCGTCAACGCCCAGCACGCGGGCGGCCTCCCCGAGAGTCAACCACTCGGTCTCGGCCCGGTCTCGGGCCTCTGCGCCGCTCACAAATCTCTGAAATTCTGTGAAAACATATGGAATCCTCCAACTCCCGAGCGTCCGGTTTGACAGGGAGGGCTCTTCGGCAGGCGCTCAGAACATGGGCCAGGTGGCGGGTACAGGGTCGCGGCCCGAGCCCAAGGTTGCGGCCGGGGCGTCCCGGCCCGATGACGCAGGCACGGGGGGAACGCGAATGAGCGGTGTGTTCTTGGAACGACTCACGTGGCTCGAGGCCGAGGCAAGGCTGCGCGCGGACCCGCTCGTCGTCCTCCCGGTGGGCAGCGCCGCCAAAGAGCATGGGCCCCACCTCCCCCTCGGGACCGACCGGCTCATCGCCGACTACCTCGCGGCGCGGCTCGCGGAGCGTGTGCCCGTCATCGTTTTACCGACGTTGACGTATGGCTACTACCCGTCGTTCACCGAGTTTCCCGGGAGCACGCACCTGGACGCAGCAACGTTCGGGGCGCTCGCGCGCGCGGTCGTGCTGTCTTTGCACCGGCACGGGCCCAGGCGTTTCCTCGTGCTCAACACCGGCATCTCCACGACCCCGGTGCTCGAGATCGTGGCGCGCGACTTGAATCACACGCACGGCCTGCTCGTCGCCGTCACGCGCATCGAAGAGCTCGGCGGCCGGCAGCTCGCGTCCCTGCTGAGCCAGCCAGCCGGCAGTCACGCGGACGAATACGAGACGTCCCTCCTGCTCGCGATCGCCCCGGACGCCGTCCGGATGGAGCGGGCGGTGCGGGAGATCCCCCAGCGCCCCGCGCTGCCCGGCGTGTTCGTGCCGTCGACGTTCCGCCGCGCCCCCGGGCCGGGGTCCTCGGCGACCGGCGTCTATGGCGACGCGACGCTCGCCACGCGGGAGAAGGGCGAGCGCATCGCCGCCGCACTGGTCGACGCACTCACGACGGCCGCGGAGACGCTGCGGACGCAGTGCCTCGAGTAGCGACCGCGAGGACGCGGCGCTCAGACGCCGACGCGCTCGGACGACGACCCCGTCGCCGTATGCCACGCCCGAATGAACGCGACCATGGCCTTGACGTAGGCGTCGAACAGCTCCTTGCCCCGCGCGACGGTGCCCGTCGCCGGATCCCCGTACGTGATGCACCCGTTCGACGAGATCTGGTGCACGGGCGGGAGCCCGAGCGTGATATAGCGCAGCAGCGACGGGTCCTCGCGAACCCGCGTCAGCAGCGCCTCGCGCCACCCGTCGAGGGTCATCGTGGGGCGCTGAAGCCGGTCGGATCGAACGAGCTCCGGTTGCTGGTAGAGCATGCTCGACGTCTCGCCGATCCCGGCGTGGATGTCGAGCTTGTCGATCTCGGCGGTGAGGTAGATCTTCCGCAGCTCGGCGATACCGAACACGAGGGCGCTGCCGTCGGTCTCGCGGGTGAGCCGGTGCGCGAGATAGCTCAGCGTCGCCTCGTTGCCGCCATGTCCGTTCGCGAGCAAAATCCGCCGGAAGCCGTGCGTGATCAGCGACGTCGCGGCCTCCATCACGACCCGGCAGAACGTGTCTTCGGTGAGGGTGATCGTCCCCGGGAAGTGCATGTGGTGCGCCGACAGCGCCGGGAACAGGATCGGCGCACAGAGCACCTGCGCTTCGCGTGCTGCCGCGCGGGAGACCGCGATCACGCCGAGCGTGTCCGTGCCGAGCGGCAACGCCGGCCCGTGCTGCTCGATCGCGCCGAACGGCAAGATCGCCGTATCGGTGCGCTGCCGCAGCGCGTCCACTTCGGGCCAGGTCAGGTGCGGCAGGTAGTATGCGTCTTTCGTCTCGTTGCGATCACACATCGCGTCACTCCCCTTTCGATGTGTCCGGCGAGCCGGGCCCCGGCGTATCCGACGCCCGGGCCGGCCCGACCGGAACGAACAGCGCGTCGAGATCCTGGGGTCGCTCCAGGAACCCTTGCTCGATCTGGTACCGCATCAGCAGCGCAAGCGCGCGGCGGTTCGCGTCCCCGAGATCGTACGGAAACGCGTCTCCGAACAGCCGCTCCTGAGCCTCGAGGGCGGCGCGCCCCCACACCAGCCCCGTGGCGTGCGGCTGCCGGAGCGCCTGCCAGGCCAGGCGCTTCGCCCGCGCAAACGCCTCGTACAGCTCCCGCGGCAGCGATGGCCGCCGGCCGACGGCCGCGCGCGAGATCGCCACGACGTGCATAATCGGATACACACCGGTGGTCGCGTACAGATCCCGCTCGACCGCCTCGAACGCGGGGTAGAGCCGAGCGACCCGACCGTCCTCAAGCGCCGCGGGCACGTCCGGCGAGATCACCGCGTCGAGCCGTCCCGCGGCGAGCAGCGCCCACAGGTCGGCCCCCGGCCGGTCCTCGACCGGCAGCCGCGACGCATGCGGGACGATCTCGCGGCCGGCTCGCACCCAGGTCACGGCGTCCATCGGCACGCCGAGATGGTGGTGCAGGTCTCCGCGCGCCACGACCGACATCGTAAACTGCAGGCTGTAGACGCCGATCGCGCCGCCGCGCAGGTCGGCGGGACCGGCGATCCCGCGCCGCACGTACACGCACGACGGGCTGAACAGACGCCGCGGAAACACCGGAATGGCGACGAGCGGCGCCCCGCGGGCCCGCGCGAGGACGTACGACGACATCGACAGCTCCGCCGCATCGTACGCCTGCTCGAGCAGCATCCGCTCGTGGCGGGGTCCGGAGCCGACGACCACCGGCACGACGTCCGGGAGGGCGACCCGCCCGTCGAGCAGCGGCTGCGTCCGATCGTAGGGCTCAAGCGCAAGCGTGACCCGCGGCATCGTCGCATCCCCGGACGCGCTCACGCGCGCCCTCGACGGTACCGCGGGTCCAGGAGCGCGGCGAGCGATTCCCCGACCAAGTTGAACGAGATCACCGTGAGCGACAGCGCGGTCGCCGGGATGACGACGAGCACCGGGTGGCTTCGGAGGTATTGAAAGCTCTCGTAGATCATCTGGCCCCAACTGGGCCGGGGCGGCTGCACGCCGATGCCGATGAACGACAGCGTGGCCTCCGCGAGCACGAGGAAGCTGACGTCGAGCGTGGCCCGTACGATCAGCAGGTGCACGACGTTCGGCACGACGTGGCGGAGCAGGATCCGCGGGACCGACGCGCCGACCGCGCGCGCGCCGTCGACGTACTCGCGCTGTCGGATCGACACGACCTCGCTGCGGATCAGCCGCGCCGTCGCCGGCCACGCCGTCAGCACGAGCGCGATCACGATGTTGACGAGGCTCGGGCCGAAGATCCCCGTCACTAGGATGGCGAGCAGGATCGTCGGAAACCCGATCAGCAGGTCCACGACCCGCATCAGCGCCTGATCGATCGCGCCGCCGTAGAATCCGGCGACCGTGCCCCACGTGACCCCGATGAGCGATTCCCCGACCACCGCGGACACCCCGACCGCAAGCGAGATACGGGCCCCGTAGAGCACGCGTGTGAGCAGGTCACGCCCGAACTGGTCGGTACCGAGCCAGTGGGCGGCGCTGGGAGGCTGAAACAGCGCGTCGAGATCTTCGTGATCGTACGTGTAGCGGGTGACGACCGGCCCCGCGAGCGCGAGGAACACGAGCACCAGCAGAAACGCCGCCGCGAGTGCGGCGAGCCGATCGCTGCGCGCGAAACGCACCAGGGCGGCGCCCCAGCCCTCGGGTTGCGCGGCCGCGCCCCGCGCGCCCTCAGTATCGGATGCGCGGATTGAGGTATGCATAGGAGACGTCGACGACGAGGTTGACGAACGAGAACAACGCGGTGTACACAAGCACCGTGGCCTGCAGGACGGTGTAGTCGCGCTGCAGGATCGCGTTGATCGCCACCCGAGCGATCCCGGGGATGTTGAAGAGCACCTCCACGACGAACGCACCGACGATCGCGTTGCCGAACGCGAGGCCGATCGTCGTCACCACCGGCAACGCCGCGTTCCGGAGCACGTGGCGGAAGAGCACGCGGCGCGCGTGGAGCCCCTTGCTCCGGGCGGTGCGGACGTAGTCCTCCAGCAGCACCTGGCCGACGCTGGAGCGGGCGATCCGCGCGATGAACGCGACCGGCGAGATCGCCAGCACCGCGACCGGCAGCACGTAGTTCTCCGGCAGTCCCCATCCCGCCACGGGCAGCACCGGCCACCGTAGCGCGAACAGGTACACGAGCACCGCGGCGGTGACGAAGCTCGGCACGGACAGCCCAAGCACGACGCCGACCTGGATCAGGGAGTCGAGCACCGTCCGGTGGGCGGTCGCCGCGCCAACGCCGAGGATCGTCCCGACCAGCGCCGCCACCAGCACCGCGAGGCCGGCGAGCTTGAGGCTGATCGGCAGGGCGTGGCCGACGAGATCGTCGACGCGCAGACCGGGGTTCACGTACGAGGTACCGAAGTCGAGCCGCGCCAGGTCGCCGATGTAGCGCGCGAACTGCACGGCGAGCGGCCGGTCCAACCCGAGCTGGTGGCGCAGGACGGCTCCCGCGGCCGGCGTGTAGTGCTCACCCAGCACCGTTTGCACAGGGTCGCCGGGGGCGAGATGACCGGCGACAAAGATCAACAGCGCGGCCCCCAAGAACAGCGGGATCGCCATGCCGATGCGGTAGAGCACGTAGCGCGCCATGCGGGAAGAGCGCGGCCGCCGGCCGGGGCGCGCGCCCCGACCGGCACGCCCCCTACTTCACGATGCGGACCCCGCTGAACGGCAGCCACCCGTTGACGGCGGGCGTGGTCTGCAGGCCCTGGACGTAGGGCTTCTTTAGGTACGCGAACTGGCTGAACAGCATTGGGACCATCGGCGCGTCCTCGACCGCGAGCGCTTCGGCCTTGTGGTAGATCGCGAGGCGCTGCGCGTCGTTCGGCGCCGCGTTGGCCTGGTCGACCAACTTGTCGAAGTCCGCGCTGTCGTAGCTCTGCCGGTTGATCGGCGAGGTGCTGTAGAGCAAGACGTCGAGGTAGTCGCTGTAGTCGAGGTAGTCGGCGGACCAGCCCGTCATGAACGACTGGTACACGGTCCGCTTGTTCTCATTGGCGATGAAGTTCGAGAACTCGGTCTTCTGGAGCTGCGCATCCACCCCGAGGTTCTGCTTGAGCATCGCCGCCACCGGCTCCGCCATCATCTGCGACACCGGGCCGAACGGGTTCATCGCGATCTGGAACGGAGGCAGCTTGCCAGTCATCCCGGCTTCGTCCAACAGCTTCTTCGCCCCCGCGGGATCGTACGGCAGCCCCTTGTACCCCGAGTAGAATCCGGGGATCCCCGGCGGCACGATCGAGTTCGCGGGCGTGAAGAACCCGAAGAACACCGTCTTGCTGATCTTCACCTTGTCGATCGACATCGCGAACGCGCGGCGCACCCGCACGTCCTTGAACGGCGCGTACACGCGGGGGTTCAGGCCAAGGAAGAGGACCTGAGCCCGCGGGTACACCAGGAGCTGCTTGCTGAGCGTCGGATCGGCCGCGATGCGCTGGTAGTCTCCAAGCGGCACCGGGATGAAATCGAGTTGCCCGGCCAGGTACTCGGACAGCTGCGTCTGGCTCTCCGTGACGATCGGCACGCTCACGCCCGCGATCTTCGGCGCGCCCGCGTAGTATTTCGGGAAGCTCGTCAGCGCCACGTGGTCGTTGTGCGCCCACTCCTTGAACATAAACGGCCCCGACCCGGCGTCCTGCGTCGTAAACCAGCCGGTGCCGCCGCGCTGGATCACGTCCTTGTCCACGACGACCGCGGCGTAGTACGCGAGCCGGTTGAGGAATCCGCCGCGGTGCGACGGGTTCAGCGTGATCTGCAGGGTGAGCGCGTCCGGGGCCGCGATGCCGGCGATTCCGGGCGCGCCGGTCTGGAACGCGTCGTACCCTTGAATGCCGGTGACGACGAACGTGCCGACCGCCGTCTTCAACGACGGGCTGCCCATCCGCTCGAACGACCACTTCCAGTCCGCCGCCGTCACCTTCCGGCCGCTGTGGAAGTACATGTCGTCCCGCAGATGAAACGTGTAGATCAGCCCGTTCGGGGAGACATCCCAGCTCTTCGCGGCCTGGGGCAACAACCGCCCGCTGCTGTCCAGCGAGACGAGCGTGTTGTACATCAAGAACACGATCGGCGCGGACGCCGAGTCGATCGCGTTGTACGGATCCAGCGTCGGTGGCTCGCCGGTGAGCGGCGTGCGGAACACGGCCGGCGCTTGGCCCCCTGCCGGGGCCGACCACGGGCCGGCGATCACCGCCGCGACGAGCACGACCAACCCCACTGCCATCAACCGCCGGAACATCCCGACTCCCCCTCTGCTTCCAGTGTGCTTCAGCACTGCACCGGTTTCGAATCCCCGGCCCGCGCTCCCTGCTCGATTTCGGCCGCGGTGGGTTTACGCGCGCTGAACACCGCCCGGCGCGCACTCCCCGTTGCGGACCGTGGCCAGATACGTCAGGACCTCCGCCGACGGCAGCACGTCGCCGTACTTCATGTGGATGTCGAACAGCGCGACCTTGTGCGATGTCGGGCCGCGGTCGCACACCGCGTCTTCCGGAACGATAACGCGGAAGTTCAGGCTGAACGCGTCGAGCGCCGTGTCGCGGACGCACCCGCTCGTCACCGTGCCCGTGACGATCACCGTGTCGATCGCGTGGTAGATGAGGTAGCTTGCGAGATCGGTGCCCGCGAACGCGCTCGGGGCCGTCTTGACGACGACCGACTCGGTGGGGAGCGGCCGCAGCTCCGGTACGATCTCGTACGCGGCAGGATTGGCCATCACGGGACGTTGGCCGGCGGTCACCTTCCATCGACCCCGCTCCGCGGGAATCGTGCGCGCGCGGGCCTTCGAGAAGAACACGGGACACCCCGCCTCGCGCGCGGCCGCGAGGAGCGGCCGAATCGCCCGCACGGTCGCGGGCGCGTCCAGGCTGCTGAACGGATAGGCGGGGTCGACGAACGCGGTGTACATGTCCACCACGATCAGCGCCGGACGGCGCCCGAAGCCGACGCGGCCGCCCCAGCCGCCCCGCTCGTAGATCTCCTGCTCCGCCTTCGGTACGACGTCGTCCCAGATCGCCACGACGCACCCCCGTTTCTCGACGCTCCGCCCCGGCATGCCCGGCGTCCGGGCGTTACCACCAGCGCACCGGACACTCGTTCAGCCGTTCCGCGCCGCTCGCGGTCACGCGCCACACATCCTCCCAGCACGCGGTGCCGAACCCTCGGCGGACGAGCATCGGCTCGAACGCGAACACCATGTTCTCCTCGAGGGACGCGGGGCTGCCCGGCGCGAACGCCGGGAGGTCCTGCACCGCGCAGCCGACGCCGTGCCCACGGAAATAGAGGTAGTCGCCGTACCCGGCGTCGCGCGCGAGGCGCTCCGCGATCGTGGCGAGCTGTCCGATCACCGCGCCGGGCCGGACCGCGCCCATGACATGTTCGACGATGCGGATCTGGGTTTCCAAAAACCGGCGCTGCTCCGGCGTGGGATCGCCGCAGACGCGTGCGCGCGACGTGTCACTGTAGTAGCCCATGTAGCGGCCGCCGACGTCGATGTACACCATGTCGCCCGCCTGGACACGGTACGCCGTCGGCGCCATGTGCTTGAAGCCCGCGCGCGCGCCGGCGCACAGCGAGATCGCGAACCCCGGATGCTCCGCGCCGGCTCGGAACATCGCACGGTACGCTTCGGCGGCGAGGTCGAACTCGGTCACGCCCGGTCGGACGGCGTCCATCGCGGCGCGCGCGGCTTCGTCCGCGAGGCGGCACGCCTTCCGCATCACGTCGATCTCCCGCGGGCTCTTGATCGCACGCATCTCGCGCAGCATCGCCGCCGCCGCGGTCACACGCGCCGCGGGAAACGTCTGTTGCAGAAACGCCGCGACGCGGTCGGCGCCCACATCGCCTACAACGCCGATGGCCCCGCGCTCGCACCCGCGCTCGCGGACGAAATCCTCGACGTGGTCGTACACCGTCGCCGGGCTGGCGCTCCCGGTGACCGTCCGCGGCGCTGCTGCACACCGGACGTCGTCGATCCAGCAGTCCTGGATGCCGGAATGCATCGGCTCGCCGTGCATCACCGCGTTCGTCGTGAACCCCGGCGCACCGTCCGCGGGCACGACCAGCATCGTGTCGCCGCCGTAGAAGTCCTCGAAGTTGGTCAGGTAGCGAATGTTCGTCGCGTCGGCGCGGTTCCCGATCACCACGACGCAGTCGAACCCGTCCTGGCGCATCAGGCGCCCGAGGCGCCGGAGCCGGTCGCGGTACTCGTCGATCGGAAACGGGAGATTCATCCACGGTGCGCGGTCTTCGGGTGTGTACGGCACCCGCCCCCACCCGTACGGCATCGCGGGCCGATCCTTCGCGGTCACGGTGTCCTCCGCAGTGTGGTCAGGTCGGCCAGGTCACGACCGGGTAGTGCGTCAGACGCTCGTAGCCCATCTCGGTGATCAGCAGCGTATCTTCGACCACGGCGGTGCCGAGCCCCTCGACGACGACCATCGGTTCGTAGGCCACGGCCATGCGCGGGCGCAGCACCGTCGTGTTTCCGGCGAACAGGCCCGGCGGCTCGAGCACCGCGGTCCCGATGCCGTGGCCGAACCCCCCCGGGCAGTAGTACGGCTCGTACCGGGTGCCCGCGACGACGCGCGACAGCGCCCGCGCGACGTCGTCGATCGTCGCGCCGGGACGGATCTCGGGGAGCCCCGCCTCGTACAGGTCGCGGCCGACGCGAAGCAGGTCGAGCGCCTCCGGGCGCGGCCGCCCGACGACGGCACACCGGCTGGTGTCGGACAGGTACCCGTCCCGCGACGCGCCGAGGTCGAGAAACACCATGTCCCCGTCCTCGAGCGCGCGACGGCGTGGCACGCCGTGTTTGAGACCGGCCTGCGCCCCACCGACGACGCACGTTGCGAACGCCTCCCGCGCGCCGAGCGCGTGGATGCGGTGGACGATGGCGGCGGCGACCGCGGTCTCCTCGACCCCCACGTCCAGCGTCCGGAACGCCGCCGCCATCGCCTCATCGGCGACCCACCCGGCGCCCCGCAGCTTCGCGATCTCCTCGTCACTCTTCACCGCGCGCACGGATGCAAGCACGTGATCGGCCGGGCGCAGGACGGACAGCCGCGCCGCGAGCGCCGCGTGCAGGTGCAGCGGAACAGAGGTCGTGCCAACGAGCCCGACACGTGCGCTCGGGTCCAGACAGTCGGCGGCGAGCCGGGCGACCTCGTCGGCCGCGCCGCCGTAGACCGGGCCGAGTGCGACCCGCACGTCTGGCACGCGGCACATCCAGATCATGGAGTGCATTGGCTCGCCGTGGAGCACCGCGTCCGTGGTCACCGTCACCCCGCCGTCCTGGCGAACCACCACGAACGCGCTGCCGAACGCCGGCGCAAAGTTCGTGAGGTACGCAACGGCGGACGGCGCCGACGCGTTTCCGAACACGCAGAGCGCGTCGAGCCCCTCGCGCGCCATCTCGCCGCGGACCGCGGCCAGGCGGCGATCGTACTCCGCGTCGCTGAACGCCGGCACGAGGTACGGCCGCCGGGCCTCCAAGTCAAAGGGGATTCGGGCCATTCCGGCCACTCCTCCGCGTCGCGTTCGGGTGGACCCGCACCTCCGGTCCCGCGTGCAGGTGACGCGCGAGAAACGGCAGCACCACCGGTGCCCAGACGTGCGGCGCGTAGATCCAGATGCGGTGTGCCTCCAAGTGCGTCGCGCCGAACGGCGGAAGCACGTGCCGCTCGCACATCCCGCCGTGTGCGCGGCAGCGCTCGGCCAGAACGTCCGACGGCCGGAGATCGAAGTCGTTCCCCGCCTGCAGCAGCTGCACCGGACACCGAATCATCTCCACATGCTGCCCCAAGACCTCGCGCAGTTCCGGAACCGGTCCCCAGGACATGGCCGCGGCGCCGAAGGCCACGCACGCACGAACGGCGGGATCACGGGCGGCGGCCAGGAGCGAGTTGATCCCGCCGTAGGATGCGCCCATCACCGCGGTGCGGCCGGGATCGACGTCCGGCTGGCCGCGCACGAACCGCAGCGCGGCGAGCACATCGTCCGATTCCGCAAGCAGGCGGGCGCAGACCTGTGCGCCGTGCTCCGGCGCACCCACGGGCGCCGTCACGTCGTCGAGGCGGGACGGTCCGGGGGAACCGCCGTAACCCCGTCGCCACGGGACGAGCACCAGATACCCCGCGTCCGTGAGCGCCCGCGCGACGCCCGGATGGCTATCTTGCTCCAGGCCGCTGCCGTGGTTGATGACCAGGGCTGGATGCGGCCCCCGTCCGGCGGGCCGGTAGCAGTGGGCGATCAGCTCGCGGCCCGCGCTCGGCACGCCGAGTCGCTCCCCAGGATGCAAAGACGATCGTACGGGCGCGTCCGCGCCGGGATCCGGCCCTACCACGCCCGGTACGGACAGCCCGACAGCGTCTCGGCCCCGCGCGGCGTAATCAGCACGGTTTCCTCGACGCAGGCGGTCCCGAAGTTCAGGCGGATCAGCATCGGCTCCAACGCAAACGTGTGGCCAGGCTCGAGCACCGCGGTGCTGATCGGCCGCAGCGACGGCTGCTCGAACAACGAGCACCCGAGGCCGTGCCCGAATCCCCTCGGCATGTAGTCTTCGGCAAATCCCGCGCGCTCGGCGACATCGCGCGCGGTCGCGATCAGATCCACGACGGCCACCCCGGGTTTGGCCTTCGCCATCACCGCCTCGAACATGGCCAGGCCGGCATCGAGAAACCGACGGCCCTCGTCGGTCGGCCGGGCCACCGCCGTCGTCCGCGAGACGTCCGCACAGTACCCGTGGTACACGGCCCCCATGTCGAGGAACACCAGATCGCCGGTCTGCATCACGCGATCCGTAGGCGCACAGTGCTTTAGGCCGGCGCGCGGCCCGCTCGCCACGGCGCTGTCGAACGCGAGCGCGTCCGCCCCCGCGGCGAACCCTGCGGCGTGGGCCGCGACCATGACGGCCCGCTCGGTGACGCCCGGCGCGATCGTCTCGAGCGCGGTGGCGTGCATCCGTCCGGAAATTTGGGCGGCGCGTCGCATCGTCTCGATCTCGGCAGCGGACTTCTTCGCGCGCACCGCAAGCACGGTGTCGTCCGCCGGCACGAACGTGACGTCGGGAAGGCGCCCCGCGAGTTCCATCATCACGTGGTGAGGCAGGATCGCACCGCCGGCGATGCCGACACGGTCTCGGCGCACGCCCGCCTCGCGCAGCCGGTCGGCGATGTGGCCGGCCACGGTCGCCTCGACCTCATTCGCGAACCCTGCGCGGTCGGCCGGCCGGACGTCGCACAGCCACGTCGTCCAGATCATCGTGTGCATCGGTTCGCCGTGCATCAGCCAGTTGGTGGTGAGCATGGGCTCGCCTTGGGCGGGAACCACGACACATGTCTCGCCGGGCCCGGCCTCGAAGTTCGCGAGGTACCGGGCGTGCCCGGGCTCCCCGCGGTCAGAAAATGTGACGACCGCCGCGAGCCCGTCGGCCGCGAGCCGGGAGCGCACCGCGTCGACGCGCCGCTCGTATTCTTCGCGGGGAAACGGCAGCGTCGTCCAGGGGCGGCGCTCCTCCGGTCCGTATGGCACGATCGCATGGTACGTCGGCATGAGCCCCTCCGGAGGCCGGCATCAGGAGGCACAACGACGCGGCCGCGCGGGCCGCCCGGCGGTGTCGCCGCTGTGCGGATCCGCGTCCGACCGTGTTATCGCTTGCGGCGCTTCGCCCCGGCCGCTCTCGCGCCGCCGGGTTTCCGGGCCGCCGGCCTGCGTCCCGCGGGCTTGCGGGCCGGCTTCCGGGAGGCGGTCGCTTGCGCCCCCGCCTTGCGGGCACCCGCGCGCCGGACCGAGGTCCGGGGGCCGCTCGCCCCGACGCGGCGAGCAGCGCTCGCGCGCGCAGGCGCCGTGGCGCTCACGAAGCGGGACGGGTCGTGCCACGCCCACTGACGCGTCACGGCGCACCGGAGATATACCGCCCCGCCCGGACGCACCGACGTCTCGTGCACTCCGCCACACGACAGGCACTGGTACTGAACAATCGCCATACCGTCCTCCTTCGCGTCGTCTTACAGCAACTTTGTCCCGTTGATCTGCAGCTTGAACTGGCACCCCAGCAGCGTCGCAGCGCGCCGGCACATGACCATGCGGGGCAGGAAGATCTCAAAATACTCCATGACCTGCGACATCGTCGTGTTGATCGTCAACTCGAGCGTGATCGTGCGCGCGCGCTCATCCACCCGCAAGAACGAGTGTTCGACCGCGTAGTTCACGCGGTCGTGGATGTCGAACGAGGTTGGCTCCGGGTTCCGCACGCGCGTCCGGTGCACGTCGGACTTGTCACCGATGATCAGCGCCGCGCTGACCGGGCTTACCGGCTCCCCCGTCTGTTCCTCGTGGTTGCCGATCGCGCCCATCACGACCGCCATCTCGACCGCGTCCATGCCGAGCCGGCCCAGGATGCGAACAGCCAACAGCGCCCCCGTGTGCTCGTGACTCACCCGCCCGACGACGTTGCCGATGTCGTGCAAGTAGCCCGCGATCGCCGCGAGTTGCACGTCCCGCTCCTCGCGGCCGAGGTGGCGGAGTACGTTCGCCGCGATGCTCGCCACCAGGTTCGCGTGGCGCAACCCGTGCTCCGTGTATCCGATCGCCGCGGTGTACTCGTCCGCCTTCGCGATGTACGCCTCGACTTCGCGGTCCCGCTTGATCTCGTCGAGGACGAGCACCCGGGTGACAGCGTCCGGCGCCGTCCGGCCGGCACTTTCGGGGCCTCCGGTGGTCATGCGCGCCGGCCGCCGCTACGCGCCGGTCCCTCCCTTGTTCACCACGGTCTGCACGGCGCTTCGCTCCGCGCGCACGCGCAGGTTCTGCGCCAGTTCAAGCGTGAGTTGATTGTCCTTAATCTCGAGCACCACGGCGTACAGCCCGCCCTTCGTCAACACCCGGTCGCCCTTCTTGAGCTTCCCCAGCATCTCGCGATAGCGTCGCTGCTGCATCTGCTGCGGCCGGATCAGCATGAAATAGAACACCACAAAGATCGCCACCCACAGCAGCACCGGGGCAACCTGCTGGACTTGCTGGGCATTCACGCACGAGCCTCCAGGCGCGACATCGGGCATGGTGTTCTGCGGTTCGAAAACGATTCCCTGCCGCCCCTTGATTGACAAGCGTTTCCGGCACGGCGCGGCTGGCGGCGAAGCCTACCACGCGGTCCGGTAACGGGCCAGCAGCTCACCGCTCCACGCCGCGAACCGATCCTCGAGAATGGCCGCGCGCATATCCCGGGCGAGGCGGGCCATGAACGTCAGGTTATGCAGGCTCACGAGGCGCGGGCCGAGCATCTCACCGGCCTTGAACAGGTATCGCAGGTAGGCCCGCGAGTACCCCCGGCAGGCGGCACACGGACACCCGTCCTCGAGGGGCCCGAGGTCGTCGGTGTGCGCCGCGTGTTTCAGGTTCAGCCGCCCGTCCGGCGTCAACGCGACGCCGGTGCGGCCGACGCGGGTCGGCAACACACAGTCGAACATGTCCGCGCCCCGCCGGACCGCCTCGATGACGCTCGGCGGTACGCCCACCCCCATAAGGTAACGCGGCTTGGCCTCGGGCAGACGCGCGGTCACCTCCGCGAGCAGTTCGTAGGTCATCGTCCGAGGCTCGCCCACGGACAGCCCCCCGACCGCGTACCCGGGGAACTCGAGCGCGGCCATCTCGTCGGCGGCACGGCGCCGCAGGTCCGGCTCAAACCCGCCTTGCACGATCGCGAACAAACACTGGTCCGGCCGCCGCTGCGCCCGCCGCGCGCGCTCCGCCCAGACCGCGGTGCGCCGGTGCGCCTCTTCGGCAGCCTGACGGTCCGTGGGAAACCCGAGGCACACATCGAGCGGCATGATGATGTCGGCGCCGAGAAGTTCCTCGATCTCGGTGACGCGCTCGGGAGTGAGGCGGACCTCGCTGCCCTCGATCGGCGACCTGAACAGCACGCCGTCGTCCGTCACCCGCCGCAGGTGGGGCAGGCTGAAGACCTGAAACCCCCCGCTGTCGGTCAGGATCGGCCCGTCCCAGTGCATGAACCGGTGCAGGCCGCCCGCGCGCCCGATCAGTTCGGCCCCGGGACGCAGCATGAGATGGAACGTGTTGGCGAGCACGATCTGCGCGCCGGCGCCCCGCACCTCCTCGGGCGTGAGCGCGCGAACCGTCCCGTGCGTCCCCACGGGCATGAACGCCGGGGTTTCGATCGAACCGTGGGGCGTGTCCAGCACGCCGGCCCGGGCGCCGGTATCCCGATCAACGTGCGTCAGCGCGAAGCGGAGCGCCACGGCTGGAGTATAGCACGAAGCCTCCGCGACTGGACCGGTGCCGAGCCGTCGGGTAGAATGACGACGCGAGAGACCGATGCGAGGGGACGGGGATGACCGAAGACAAACCGGCTTCACCGAACGCGCCGACACCATCGAGCGGCGGGCAGAGCCGCGAGGAGAAGATCGCCGCGGCCAAGGCCAGGGCCGAAGCACTGAGGGCGGAACGCGCCGCCGCCGGCGGCGCGGCTGCGGCCCCAGGCGCGACCCCGCCCCGGCCCGCGACCGTCCCGGCCGCCGCAGGCGGATTCAAGCCGCTCGTAGCCTCGAAGAACCCCGGTGGCGCCCCGGTCGTCGCTCCCAAGGAACCGAAGGTGGAGGCGTTCGGGACGCTCACCCAAGCGGTGGAGATCACGTGTGCCGCGGGCGAGGAACCCAATGTCGTCAAGATCCTGGGCGGCCTCGGGCTGTACAAGAACCCGCTGCGGGGCGTGTGGCAACTCGACTATCGCTACTACGCCGAGGGCGTACGCCGGTTGCGGTCCGCCGGATACGAGATCGACGGCAAGGACTACCTGGGCCGCCCGCTTGCCGAGTGGGTCCCGGAAGCCCGCGGGTGGACGCGCGTCCGGTAGCGGGTCAGACGATCAACATCGCGTCCCCGAAGCTGTAGAACCGGTACCCTTCCCGCACGGCCGCCTCGTACGCGCCCAGCACGCGGTCGCGCCCCGCGAACGCGCTCACGAGCATGAGCAGCGTCGTTCTCGGCAGATGGAAGTTCGTGATCAGCGCATCCGTCACGCGGAACCGAAATCCCGGGGTGATGAACAGGTCGGTCCACCCGTTTCCCGCCGCCACGGTGCCGTCGTCCTGCGCCACGGACTCCAGCGTCCGGACGCTCGTCGTGCCGACGACCACCACGCGCGCACCCCGGGCGCGCGCCGTGTTGATGGCGCGTGCGGTCTGTGGAGTCACGTCGTACCATTCGGCGTCCATGCGGTGCGCCGCGACGTCCTCCGCCTCGACGGCACGAAACGTGCCGATGCCGACGTGGAGCGTCAGGAACACCACGTCCACCCCCTGCGTCCGCAGCACGGCGAGCAAGCCGTCCGTGAAGTGCAGCCCTGCGGTCGGCGCGGCCACGGCGCCCTCCCGCTCGGCGTACACGGTCTGGTAGTCGTCAGGATCGTCGAGCGGGCGCTCGATGTATGGCGGCACCGGCATTTCTCCCACCTCGTCGAGCACCGCCCGAAGATCGCCGCGACACGAGAGCGTCACCAGGCGCGTGCCCGAGTCCGTTCGCGGGCCCGCGACGGCCTCGAGCGTACCGTCCCCAAAGACGAGGCGGGCGCCCTCCCGCACGCGGCGGCTCGGCCGCACCAGGGCCTCCCACGCGCCGCGCCCGTCCGGCCGCAGCAGGAGGACCTCGACGGCGCCCCCGCCCGCCCGCCGGCCTCGCAACCGCGCCGGCAGCACCCGCGTGTCGTTGAGGACCAGCACGTCACCGGGGCGCAGATAACCCGGCAGATCCCGAAACGTGCGGTGCGCGAGCGACCCATCCCTGCGGGCGAGCACGAGCATTCGGGCGCGGTCACGGGGCCTCGCCGGCGCCTGCGCGATCCGCTCATGCGGAAGCGTGTAGTCGAAGTCCGAGAGCTTCACCTTGGCTCTATCGTAGCAGCCCGTCGCGGGCGACGCGGCCCGTGTCAGCGAGTCGCCAGCGCGTTGACCGCCGACCCGGCGCGGAACCACGCCAGCTGCGCCGCGCCGAAGGAGTGACCGAGCCACAGCGTGTCGGCCGTGCCGTCGGCGTGCGCGACGACGCACTCGACCGGCGCGCCGGGCCGCATCTCTGCCAGCCCCACGAGACTGAGGCGATCGTCCTCACGGATGCGGTCGTAGTCGCCGGGGTCGCGGAAGGTCAACGCCAGCAGCCCCTGTTTCTTCAAGTTTGTCTCGTGGATGCGCGCGAAACTCCGGGCGATGACGGCCGCGCACCCGAGCAGGCGCGGCGACAGGGCGGCGTGCTCGCGGCTGCTCCCCTCGCCGTAGTTGTGGTCGCCGACCGCCACCCACCGCACCCCGCTGGCCTTGTACGCTCGCGCAATCGTGGAGACAGGGTCTCCGGTCGCTCCCGTCAGCACGTTCTTGCCCGTGCCGGCCTCGCCGGTGAACGCGTTGGTCGCGCCCATGAACATGTTGTCACTGAACCGATCGAGGTGCCCGCGGTAGCGCAGCCACACGCCCGCCGGGGAGATGTGATCCGTCGTGGTCTTGCCTTTCGTCTTGATCAGCACCGGCAGGTCCGTGAAGTCCCGGCCGTCCCACGCCGGCCACGGTGCCATCACCTGCAGCCGTTCGCTGCCTGGGTCCACCTCGAGCGCCACGCCGCCTCCGTCGTCGGGCGGCGCCACGTAGACGGTGCGGCCGAGTTCGAATCGGCGCGGCGGCACCTCGGGCGCCACCGCGGGAGCGGCCAGCATGAAGGGGCGGCCATCGGCACCGATCAGCGGATCGGTGAGCGGGTTGAACGACAAGCGGCCCGCCAGCGCGATCGCGGTCACGAGCTCCGGGCTACCGATGAAGTTCATCGTCGCGGCGTGCCCGTCGTTGCGTCGCGGGAAGTTGCGGTTGTACGAGGTCACGATCGTGTTCGGGGCCCCCGCCCCCGCGTCGGCCCTCCGCCACTGCCCGATGCACGGGCCGCACGCGTTCGCGAGCACGACGGCGCCGACGTCCCGAAGCACGCGCATCTGTCCGTCACGCTCCGTGGTCGCGCGGACCTGCTCGGAGCCCGGCGTGACGAAGAACGGCACCGATGCCGCGATCCCGTGGGCGCGCGCCTGCGCGGCCACGTCCGCCGCTCGACTCAGGTCCTCGTACGAGGAGTTTGTGCAGCTGCCGATCAGCGCGGCCGAAACGCGGTCGATGAAGCCGTTGCGCGGGTCGTGCACTTCGGCGGCGAGCGCGGAGATCGGACGCGCGCGGTCCGGCGTGTGCGGACCGACGACGTGCGGCTCCAGCCGAGACAAGTCGAGCGCGATGACGCGATCGTAGTACCGCTCCGGGGCCGCCTCCACCTCGGCGTCCGGCACCAGGAGATCGCGGTAGCGTTCGGCCAGCGGCACCAGATCGCCCCGGTCCGTGGCCCGCAGGTACCTGACCATCCGGTCGTCGTGCGGGAACATCGAGGTGGTCGCTCCGAGCTCGGCTCCCATGTTCGCGATCGTGGCCTTGCCAGTGGCGCTGATCGTCCCCGCACCGGGGCCGATGTACTCGACGATCGCGTTCGTGGCTCCGGCGACTGTGAGTCGGTCCGCAACGCACAGGATGACGTCTTTCGGCGCCGCCCATCCGCGCAGCCTGCCGGTCAGGTACACGGCGATGTGCCTCGGGCAGAGCACCTCCCAGGGAAGCCCGGCCATCACTTCGACCGCGTCCGCGCCGCCGACCCCGACCGCGCACGCCCCAAGGCCGCCCGCGTTCGGCGTGTGTGAATCGGTGCCGATGATGAGTTCGCCCGGGAAGGCGTAGTGCTCGAGCACCACCTGGTGGATGATGCCGGCGCCGGGGCCCCAGAAGCCGGCCCCGTACCGGGCGGCCGCCGACCGCAGAAAGTCATAGACCTCCCGGTTCTCGTCCACGGAGGCGCGCAGGTCGGCCTGCCCCTCCACCCTCGCCTGGATCAGGTGGTCGCAGTGGATCGTGGTGGGCACTGCGACGGCGGTGCGCCGAGTTTGCATGAACTGGAGCATCGCGGTCTGCCCGAGCACGTCCTGCAGGACGACGCGATCCGGCCGGAGTCGCAGGTAGCTTTCGCCGGGCACCACGTCCTGCCCGGCCGGATCGTCGAGGTGGCCGAGCAGAATCTTGTCCGCGAGCGTCAGCGGGCGCCCCAACCGTCGGCGCACCACCGCCAGCCGTTGCGCCATGGTCGCGTAGACGCGAGCCGCCATCTCTGGGCTCGATGCGAGCGTGCTCATGTCGACAGCCTCCTCACCGGACCGCGATACCCCCACCCTAGCGCTCCAGAGCGGATCATGTCCAATATATGGAACGCCTGGTTATCATATATGATATATATTGATCTGTGGAGCTGCGACATCTGCGCTATTTCATCGCCGTCGCCGAGGAGCGGCACGTCACCCGCGCCGCGGCGCGGCTCGGGATCCAGCAACCTCCGCTCAGCCAGCAGATCCGGGCGCTCGAGCGGGACCTTGGCGCGCAGCTGTTTCATCGACAGCCGCGAGGGGTCGAACTGACGGACGCCGGCCATGCCCTCCTCGCCGACGCACGCGCGATTCTCGCGCTCGTCGATCGCGCGGCTGCCGCCGTCCGGCAGACCGCGGCGGGCCTGCGCGGTCGTGTCGCTGTCGGCTTCACCAGTTCCGCGCCGTTCAATCCGTTTGTGCCGCGCGTCATTCGCGCGTTTCGCGAGGCGTGCCCGGATGTGTCGTTGACGCTGGAGGAGAACGGGACCGCCGATCTCGTGCAGGACCTGCGCAGCGGCCGCGTCGACGCGGCGTTCATCCGCTCCCCGATCGCGGACGCGCCGGATTTGGTCGTGCGAGCGCTCCTCGACGAAGCCATGATCGTCGCGCTGCCGACGGCGCACCGTCTGGCGCGCGCGGCCGACCGCGACGAGGCGGCGCTGCCGCTCCGAGCGCTCGCCGCGGAGACTTTCATCCTGTATCGTCGGCCGAGCGGACCAGGTCTCCACGACGCGATCATCTCGGCGTGTCGCCGCGCGGGCTTCAGCCCGAACATCGGTCAAGAGGCGCCGCTGATCGTGTCCACGCTCAATCTCGTGGCCGCCGGGCTCGGGGTCTCAATCGTCCCCGCGTCACTCCGTCGCCAGCGCATGGACGGTGTCGTCTACCGGCGCATCGGGGCCCGGCCGCGACTGCGGGCGCCGATTCATCTCGCGTCTCGACGAGACGAGCATTCCGCCGCTGCTCGGCGGTTCATCGACCTCGTCGACCGCCTCCGGCGCGGCAGCCGGCGGGCGCGGGAATGAAACCCGCCGGCGGGGCGTAGTTCCGGGCGCACCCGGGTTCGAGTGCTCGAACGATGAGCTGTGGAGGTTCGCGATGCGGCTCGACGGGATCCATCACATCACCGCCGTGACGGCCGACGCGAGACGCAACGTGGAATTCTACACGGGCGTGCTCGGGTTGCGTCTGGTCAAGAAGACGGTGAATCAGGACGATCCGACCGTGTACCATTTGTTCTACGCCGACGAGGCCGGTAGCCCGGGGGCCGACCTGACGTTCTTCGAGTACCCGGGCACCCCGCGCGGGCGGGCCGGCGCCGGGATGGTGCATCGGATCGCCTGGCGCGTGGGGTCCGGCGACGCGCTCGAGTTCTGGGCGTCGCGGCTCCGCGACGCGGGCGTCGAGACGGCGCGGGAGGCCGGCGGCGTCCGGTTCGAGGATCCCGAGGGCCTGGGCCTGGAACTGCGCATCTCCGAGGTCGGCGACGCGCCGCTTACGGGCGCGCACCCGGAGATCCCGGCGGCGGTCGCGCTCCGGGGATTCGACGGCGTGCGCGCGTACGCCGTCAACCCGGAACGCAGCCAGCCGTTCCTCGAGGACACGCTGGGGTTCGCGCCGATCGCACGCGGGCAGTTCGAGATCCGCGGGCCGCGCCGCGGCGGACTGTACGCATACGACCCAGCGCCCGGCCGCGGCGTGGCGGGCGCGGGCACGGTCCACCACGTCGCCTGGTCGTGTGAGATGGCCGAGCACGCGGCGTGGCGGGAGCGCCTCGCGCGAGCCGGCGCCCACGTCACGCCGGTCATCGATCGCTTCTACTTCCGCTCGATCTACTTCCGCGAGCCAAGCGGGGTTCTGTTCGAGATCGCGACGCTCGGACCCGGGTTCGCCACCGACGAAAGCCCGGAGCATCTCGGCGAGTCGCTGTCGCTCCCGCCGAAGTTCGAGCCGCTGCGGACAGAACTGGAGCGCGTGCTCACGCCGCTGCCGTCCCCGCGGCCGTGGGCGCGCACATCGGCCGGCCGCGACAGTCGCTGATCAGCCGCCGCCCGAACCGTCGGACGCGGCGGAGACGGCGGCCCGCACGGCACGCGGCGCGGGTCCGGGATCCCGAGGCGGGACCGCCGCAGGCGCGCTCGCGCGGGCGATGACGAGACCGCCGAGAACCATCAGGGCGCCCGCCACTTTGAGCGCTCCAAACCGCTCTCCGAGCAGCACCCACGACGCCATCGCGCTGACAATCGGTACCACGTAGATGAACGTGGCGGTGCGCGCGACGCCGAGGCGAGACGAGACCCACGTCCAGAGCGTCCACGCTACGTACACCGGGACGACCACCGACCACAGCAGGCCGGCCCAGCCGAGGCCGGACACCCGGCCCCAGTCCTGCACGACCACACCCGGCAGCGAGACCGCCAGCAACGGCACCGCGCCGATCGTGAGCGTGTAGGTCGTCAGCGCCGTGGCGGGGTAGCGGGAGAGCAGCGGTTTGTTGACCACGTTGTAGACCGCAAAGCACAGCGCCGCGAGCACGCTCAACAGATCCCCCATCCCCGCGGACGCCAATCCGACGCGGAGTTTGTCGTAGACAAACACGAGCACGCCGAGAAATGACACCGCCGTCGCCGCCCACTGCACGGTCGCGACCGCCTCCAGGCGGAGCCCCCAGAGCAACAGCGACGTGAACGCCGGCGTGGTGTTGAGCAGCAGCGCCGTGGAGAACGCGGTGGTGGACTGAAGGCCAAAGACGAACAGCAGCTGATACGCGCCGTGCCCGACAACGCCGGCGATGACGAGGCGCCCGAGGTCGGCGCGTGACGGCGCGACACCCCCCTGCGACCCTCGCCGCATCCGCCGTGCCGACGCGAGCACGATCCAGGCCAGCGCGACCATGCCGACGAACCGAAGAAACGTGAACGCGCGGACGTCGAACTGCATGAGCGTGGCTTTCACGAACGCGAAGTTCACCCCCCAGATCGTCGTGACGAGAAGCGCCGCGCCGTCGCCGAGATCGAACCGTGCGCGCCGCGCCGGGCCACCGCCGCAACCTGGGCTCCGGCTCATGCGCCCACGCTAACGGGAGCCGCCGGGAGTCGTCTGGCCGTTTTCGGACCTCATGGGCCGGACTATCATGTCCGAAAACGGCCAGAAATTGATGATGCCGGCGCTATACTAGGGTCATGGACCTTGACCGGGACGCATGCTACCGAGCGATCCGGGCGCGCGACGCGCGGTTCGACGGACGCTTCTACACGGCGGTCCTGACGACCGGGATCTACTGCCGGTCGATCTGCCCGGCGCGCCCGCCGAAGATCGAACATTGCCTGTTCCTGCCGAGCGCGGCGGCGGCGCACCAGGCCGGCTTCCGTCCCTGCCTGCGGTGCCGGCCCGAACTCGCCCCCGGCGTCGCGGGATGGGGCGGCACCGAGCGCACGGTCTCGCACGCCTTGGACTTGATCGCCGAGAGCACGCTTGAGGACAGCGGCGTCGAGGCGCTCGCAGGGCGCCTCGGCATCACCGCGCGTCAACTGCGACGGTTGTTCGACAAGCACCTCGGCGCGTCGCCGATCACGGTCGCTCAGGCGCACCGCATCCTCTTCGCCAAGCAGTTGATCGGCGACACCGCGATGTCGATGGCGGACGTCGCCTACGCGTCGGGGTTCGGCAGCGTGCGCCGGTTCAACGACGCGATGCGCCGGACGTACGGGCGGGCGCCGCGTGAACTCAGACGGGCCGCTCCCGCCGCGGCGTCCCGCGCGTGCGGGATCACGCTGAAGCTCCCGTTCCGCGCGCCGTACAACTGGGCGGCGATGCTATCGTTCCTGAGGCCGCGGGCCATTCCCGGCGTCGAAGCCGTGGGCGAGGACGACTATCGTCGCGCCATCTCGGTCGACGACGCCAGGGGGATCATCGAGGTACGCCCGGCCGACCGCGAGTCGCACCTCCTCGCGACGATTCGCGTGACGCGCGTCACGGCGCTCGGCGCGATCGTCGGGCGCCTCCGGCGGCTCTTTGACCTGGACGCCGACATCACCGCGATCGAGGCGTATCTCCGGCACGACCCCCGGCTCGCCACGTGCATCGCGGCCCGGCCCGGCCTCCGCGTCCCGGGCGCCTGGGACGGTTTCGAGCTCGCGGTCCGCGCGATTCTCGGCCAGCAAATCAGCGTCGCGGCCGCAACGACGCTCGCCGGCCGGCTGGCCGCCGCGTACGGGGAGAGGCTTCCCGCGGAAGAAACGCCGCGCACAGCCGCCGACCTCCGCGTGTTGTTTCCGCGGCCCGACGCGCTCGCCGGCGCCGATCTGACGCCGATCGGCCTGCCCCGCGCGCGCGCGGCAGCGGTCGCTGCGCTGGCCGCGGCCGCCGTGGCAGACGCGGACCTGCTCCAGCCGACCGACGGCCTGGACGCGACGGTCGACCGGTTGCGCCGCGTACCGGGCATCGGCGAGTGGACGGCGCAGTACATTGCGATGCGGGCGCTGCATCAGCCTGACGCCTTTCCTGCCACGGACCTCGGCGTCCTGCGCGCGATGGCCAGCCCGACGGTGCGGGTGACGCCGGCACGGGTTTCGGACATCGCCGCTGCATGGCGGCCGTGGCGCGCCTACGCGGTCATGCACCTGTGGCTGAAGGATACGGCCGCGGTCACCGGGAGGAGGAGCCCACATGAACCTGCTGATCGATCGCATCGACTCGGCGATCGGAACCATTCTCGTCGTCTCCGACGGCGCGCGCCTGTGCGCGCTCGACTATAGCGGGTACGAGCGGCGGATGCGGCGGCTCCTGCGGGCGCGGTACGGCGAGATCCGGCTGCACCCGACGCGCAACCCGGCGGGACTCAGCCGCCGCGTCCGCGCGTATCTCGCCGGAACGCACCGCGCCATTGACGACGTCCCGGTCGACACGGGCGGCACGCCGTTCCAACGACGCGTCTGGTCGGCGCTGCGGAGGATCCCGGCGGGGCAGACACTGACGTACGGCGCGCTCGCCAGGCGGCTTGGGATCCCCGCCGCGAGCCGGGCGGTGGGGCGCGCGGTGTCGCTGAACCCGGTGGCCATCGTCGTCCCGTGCCACCGCGTGATCGGCGCCAACGGAACGCTCACCGGCTACGCCGGCGGCCTCGATCGCAAGCGCTGGCTCCTGGCGCACGAGGGCGCCGGCCCCACGCCGTCCCGAGGCCGCGCCGCGCCCGCGCGTACAACGCGCCGAACCCACGCCGGCGCCGTCCGTCTCGCGGTCGGAGCGGTGACGCGAACCCGTCAGTAGACCTGCCCGATCGACACGCCCGTATAGTAGAACTGAAGGATCTGCTGGAACGTCGATCCCTGGGCCGCCATCGCACGAGCGCCCCACTGGTCGAGCCCCACGCCGTGCCCGGACCCGCGCCCGTTGAAGACGGCGTCCGCGCCGCGTCGCGACGCCGTGAACATCGTGCTCTTGACGACGCCGGCGCCGACCAACAGCCGGAAGCGGTTGGCCGAGATCTCCTGAGCCGTCCCGCCGTCGCCGAGCACGCGGACCGTGATCGCTCGTCCCCACGGCGTCACCCGCCCCGGCTCCACCCCGTCGAGCGATGACACCGGGACGCCGCCGCGCGTGAGCGAGGCGGCGAGCGTGCCGAGCGGCACCGCCGCGGTCCAAGACACCCCCGGCGCGCTCATCGCGTAGGGATCGGCCACGCCCCGGAGGTAGGGGTACGCGGTGCCCCAGACGTTTTCACTGTCCTCGGTGTGCCCTCCGGAGTTGGAGTGGTAGGCGGCAAAGATCGGCCGCCCGTCGTAGGTCACCAGCAACCCGCGCGTCGCGTCCACCGCCTCGATTGCGGCCGGATCCTCCCCCGCCACGCCGAGGTAGACTTGCGCATCGGTGGTGGCCGCGAGATCGTACCCGGTGACCGCCGCGTGGGCCTCCTCGATGCGTTCGACGGCGAGCGTCCGCGCCGCGACGGCCTGCGCCTTCACCGCCTCGGACGGCCAGTGCGGGTCGATCTCGCCCTTAATGACGCCGTACAGGTACTGCTCGAGCGGCAGCTCGTCGATCGCGGTGACGCGGCCGGCGGGTGTCCGGTGCACTTCGATCGTGCCCCGATACAACCGACCCTCGACCCGCATCGTGCCGCTTTGCGCCGAGAGACGCACGACCGCACCGAACACGGTACCAGCCATGCCGAGCCCCTCTGCGGTCGCCTGCACGGTCCACGGGGCGCCGGGCAGCGTGGCAACGGCCCCCGTGTCCGGTTGCACGGCCTGCACGGGCCCGTCGGCCGCGAGGTGTAGCGCGGGGCGATCGACCTGGATGCCCACGCGCACGATCAGCGGCTCGGTGGCGCCGGCAGGCGCGGGGGCGCTCGGCCACGCTCCCGCAAGCGCCGCCACCGCCGCGACCAGCAGCACGGGGCGGATCATCGCCGCGCGAAGAACAGGTTCAGCAGAATCGTGAGCACGATGCTCAACAGCAAGCTCCCGACCACCGGCACGTACAACGAGAAGCCCCGGCGCTGCACGTAGATGTCCCCCGGCAGCCTCGGCAGCCCGCCCAGCACGAGGACGAGTCCGCCCAGAATGATCAGCAGCACGCCCATGGTAATCAGGAATCGGCCGATCTGCGGCATGGCTACGAGAACAGCGTCCCCTGCCCGCGCCCGCCCCGATCCGGCACGGCCAGACCCAGGTGGTCGCAGGCCTGGGCGGTCACACGACGCCCGGATTGGGTGCGGGTCAGGAACCCGATCTTCAACAGGAACGGCTCGACCATCTCGACGAGGCTGTCCACCTCCTCGTTGAGCGTCGCGGCGAGCGCCTCGACCCCGACCGGCCCGCCGCCGTACACCTCGATCACCGTGCGCAGCAGCTCCCGATCCTGCACGTCGAGCCCGAGCGGATCCACGCCCTCGAACTCGAGGCCATCGCGCGCGACCTCCACCGTGATCGCGCCGTCCGCGCGAACCTGCGCGAAGTCACGCACGCGGCGCAGCAGCCGGTTCGCGATCCGCGGGGTGCCCCGGGCGCGTCGCGCGATCTCCGCGGCGCCGTCGTCCGTGATCGACACCCCGAGGATCGAAGCCGAGCGCCGCACGACCAGCGTCAGCTCGTCGACGGGGTAGAAGTCGAGATGCTGCGTGATCCCGAACCGCTCCCTGAGCGGGGACGACAGCAGGCCGGCCCGGGTCGTGGCCCCGACGAGCGTGAACGGCCGCAGCGTGTACCGCAGCGTCCGCGCGTGCGCGCCCTTCTCGATGACGAAGTTGACGCAGAAGTCCTCCATCGCCGGGTAGAGGAACTCCTCCACCGTGCGCGGCAGGCGGTGGATCTCATCGATGAAGAGCACGTCGCCCTTGCTGAGGTTGGTGAGGATCCCCATCAGATCCCCGCCGCGCTCGAGGGCCGGCCCCGACGTGGTCACGATGCTCGTCCCCATCTCGGCGGCGACCACGTTTGCGAACGTCGTCTTGCCGAGCCCCGGCGGCCCGTGCAGGAGCACGTGATCGAGCGCCTCGCCGCGCTCGCGCGCGGCCTGCAGGCTGATCTTGAGCGCGCTGGTGACGCGGGTCTGCCCGATACACTCGTCGAGTCGCTTCGGACGCAGGCTGCGGATGAGCTGCTCGTCCTCGACCCCGCTGGGCGCGGGCCCCGCCGCGGGCGCGGGCCCCGGCCGCGGGTCGGACATGCCGCCGACGAGCCGCTCGCGGGTCACGCGGGCGCTCCCCGCTCGGCGCGGTACACTTCCTGGAACAGATCTTCTGCGGACGCGATCGCGGGGTTCCGCCGGAAGGCGTCCTCCACCATCCGCCGGGCCTCCGCGCCGCGGTGCCCCAACTGTCCGGTCAGCACCTCGATCACCTCCGCGCGGAAGTCCTCCGCCGCGACCTCCGGCGGTACCGGTGTCTCGGACCGGAGCAGCGCGTACTTGCCCATCTTGCCGTGGAGGGAGGCCACGATCTTCTCCGCGGTGCGCGCGCCGATCCCCGGCAGCCGGCGCAGAAACGCCACGTCTTTGCGCTCGATCGCGTCCGCGACCTGCTCGACCGGGTGCACGATCGCTTTCATCGCCTTCGTCGGCCCCAACCCGTCGACGGTGATGAACCGCTCAAAGAACTCCTGCTCGATCTCTCGAAGAAACCCAACGAGCAGCGGCCTGGGCTGGTTCGTCGACACATGATAGGAGATGTGCAGTTCAAGTTCGGCTTCGCGGATCCGGCCCGGCTCCCCCCGCAGGAGGTCCCGGAGAAACCCCGGCAGCCGCACCTCGTACCCGACGCCGCCACACTCGATCACCAGCATGTCGTCGGCGTGGCGGATGACGCGCCCGCGCAAAAACGCGATCACGCCGGCGCCCGGGCGCCGGCGCCGATCTGCAGCGCGGCCCCCCGCCGGGAGGCTGCAACGAGGGCGAGTGCCAGCGCGTCCGCCGCGTGCGAACCCGGCTCCTCAGCGAGGTTCAACAAGATGCGCACCATCCGCTGGATCTGGCGCTTGTCGGCCTGACCGGACGCGACCATGGCCCGCTTCACCGCGGCCGGCGCGATCGTGTCCACCGGCACCCGGGCCTGGGCCGCCGCGAGCCCGATCACCCCGCAGACATGCCCCATGATGATGGCCGTTCTGGGAAAGCCGGGATGGGCAAAGACATCCTCAAGGGCGATCGCGGCCGGCCGGCCGGCCGCGAGAATCTCGTGTACGCCCACGTGCAACTCGTGAAGTCGGATCGGGAGCGTGGCGCGAAGGCTGGTGCGGATCACGCCGGCCTCCACGAACGCGACCCTGGCCCCCGTCACTTCGACGAGACCATACCCGGTCAACCGCAGTCCCGGGTCGATCCCAAGAATCCGCATGAACACTGCTCCGACTCGGCATGGGCCGCTGCTGCGTCTCGATCAACAACGAACCAATGTTCGCCATTGGCCCCAACTCTCCTCCGCCCGGAGGCGGGCCGTCGAGGCTAGCGAGCCAGGAACAGGGGTTTCACGCCCTGCATCCGGAGGTAAATCGACAGCTGACCGTTGTGGTAGAACATGTGCGTGACCCCGCCCTGGACGACGATCCCCTGCGGCATCTCCATCCCCCACGGCGTGCGGACGACGCGGTTGGCCTCTTCGTCCGTGAGACGGGCCACCCCAGCCAGAAACCGCTGCCCGGCTTCGCGCATCGCGGCAAGAACCTGCGATTTCGACATCGGCGCGTCCATCGGATACGGGATGGCGCGCTCCCACACGTCCTTGCCGATGTTCTGGCCGAAGGTCGTGGTGGCGTTCGCCATGTGGACGGCAATCGCCCGAAACGAACGCGTGTCCAGCCCGGCCGGCGTGAACTCCATCCCGGCCTCGGGCATCGCCTCGACGTTCTTCTGGACGGTGTTCCAGATCAACTGAAACCCCGCCTGCACACCCTCACGAACCCCCATACGCGCCTCCCAGATTAGCCAACCTGTTGCAGAATCTCGTCGGGAATGTCGAAGTTCGCGTACACATGCTGCACGTCATCGTGGTCCTCGAGCGCCTCCATGAGGCGCAACACTTGTTGTGCCTCCTTGCCCGAGAGCGGGACGGTCGATTTCGGCATCATGGTGACCTCGGCCGAGTTCAACTTGTATCCGGCCTCTTCGAGCGCCTTCCGCACGGCGGCGAAATCCTCGGGCGCCGTCGTAATCTCGTACTCGTCCTCGCCGGTCTTCACGTCCTCCGCACCGGCGTCCACCGCCCGTCCCAGGATCTCGTCCTCTGAGGCCGCCGAACGCGGAACCGTGATCACGCCCTTCTTGTCGAACATCCACGCCACCGAGGCCCCCATCGAGCCGCCGGCTTTGGTCAGGATGTTCCGGATCTCCGACGCGGTCCGGTTCCGGTTATCGGTCTGCACCTCGACCAGCACGGCGACGCTCGCGGGCCCCATGCCCTCGTAGGTGACCTCCTCGTAGTTCGCGCCCTCGGCACCGCCGGTGCCTCGGGCGATCGCGCGCTGGATATTGTCGTTCGGCATGCTCGCCTCGCGGGCGCGGTCGATCGCCGCGCGGAGGCGCATGTTGCCGCCGGGGTCGCCGCCGCCGTCTTTCGCGGCGATGATGATCTCGCGCGCCAGCTTGCTGAACAACTTGCCCCGCTGCTGGTCCACTTTGGACTTCTTGATCTTGATATTGTGCCACTTGGAATGTCCGGACACGTCGAACCCCCTCTCCCCGCGACCGAGCGGACCCCACGTCCGCCGCGCGGAGCGTACCTTTTACTATAAGCCGGAGGCCCTCAGGCGCGCAAGCGCGCGGCCGGGATCCGGACGGGCGCAGGGCGGCCGGCCGCTTCGCGCGGACTACCGCACCTGCACGTGCACCGTCGCAGACCCGCTCTGAGATCCGGTGGACGCGGTCACGGTCACCACGTACGTCGCCCCTGCGGGCCGGAACCACGGCGTCACCATGTACGCGAACCCGCCGCTGTCGTCGGCGCGCACGTAGACGTCCACCACCTGCGTCCGTAGCAACGCGGTCTGACTCTCCACGGTGATGTGCACCGTCGCGTTCGGCCGTGTCGCGCCCTGGACGAGAAACGGGACGTCGACCTGACTCCCTTCTCGCGGGTTGCCCACCGCGACCGGCACCGTCCCCGCGAGCGTAGGTTCGCCTGGCGGCGTTGCCGGTGCAGAGGCGGGCTGACCGGCCGGCGGCGGTCCCGAGCCCGGCTGGCCAGGGGTCGCTTCCGGCGAGGGCGAGCTCGAGCGCGGAGCCGGTTGTCCGCCCACATCCTGTGACGTGCTGGCCGGCACCGGCTGCCCGGTCACGGCCGTGCCGCCGCCGGACGTCCCGCTCGGGGCCGTGGACGCGTCCGGTTCCGTGCCGCGGATGAACACCTCCGGCCGCGGATCCGGGCACCCGGGCGCTGCGAGGAGCCCCGACGTGCCGCACACCGTCTCCTGGACCACGCCGTCCGGTGCCGTCCAGTCGTCGTGCGGCATTTTCGCGGTCACCTGCTTCATCAGGACCGCCCAGATACCCGCCGGGACGCTGCCCCCGGTCACCTTGTTCATCGGCGAGTTGTCGTCGTTCCCCACCCACACGCCGGTGACAAGGTACGGCGTGTATCCAATGTACCAGGCGTCCCGATAGTCATCGGTGGTGCCGGTCTTTCCTGCCTGCGGGATTCCGATGTTCGCCGCGACGCCGGTGCCCCGGAGGACGTTGCCCTTCAGCATGTCCGTCATCACGTACGCGACCTCAGGGCTGAGCACGACCGTGCGCTGCGGCGTGTGCTCCTCCAGCACCTTACCCCCCCAGTCCGTCACCTTGGTGACCGCCATCGGATCCGCGCGGACACCGTTGTCCGCGAAGACGCCGTACGCCGTCACCAGCTCCAACGGAGTCACGTCGGACGCACCGAGCGTCAACGCGAGGGTCGGCGACAGCGCGCTCTGGATGCCCATTCGGTGCGCGAGATCCACGATCGAGGACGGCCCCAGTTGCTGCTCGAGCCGGATCGTGGCGGCGTTGATGGAGTTCTCGAGCGCGTACCGCGCGGTGATCCACCCGTGCCAGGTGTGGTCGAAATCCTGCGGCTTCCAGACCTTCCCGTCCGGCAACTGGAACTCGAGCGGCGCGTCGAGCAGCAGGCGCGTCGGCGGGATGCCGCGCATCACCGCGACGGTGTAGGTGAACGGCTTGAACGCCGAGCCAGGCTGGCGGTGGGCCTGCCACGCCCGGTCGAACTGGCTCGTGCGAAAGTCATAGCCGCCGACCATCGCGCGGATCGCGCCGGTGCGCGGGTCCATCACCACGACCGCGCCCTGGTGCACATTCAGGTGCTGCGCCAGCGCGGCGTCGATGCCCTGACGGAGCGCTGCGGTGGCCTGCGCCTGGATCGTGAGGTCGAGCGTCGTGAAGATGCGCAGCCCGCCCTTGTACAGCGTGTCCTCACCGTAGCGCTGAAGCAGTCCCGGTAGGATGTACGCGACGAAGTACGGGGCGCGGATGCCGATCAGCCCGCCGTTGCCCTTCGCCGCCAACCCAAGCGGCGCGGCCAGCGCGGCGCGCATCTGCGCCGGGGTCAGATCGCCCACGTCGACCATGCGCTGCAGCACCTCCGCCATGCGCTGGTGCGCGCGGGCGGGATGTTCGTACGGCGAGTACGACGATGGCGCGCGGATCAAGCCGGCGAGCATCGCGGATTGCGCGAGCGTCAGGGTCCTCGCCGACTCGCCGAAGTACACGCCCGCGGCCGTCTCGACGCCGTAGGCGCCTTCGCCGAGATAGACCTGGTTCAAGTACCGCTGGAGGATCTCGTCCTTGGTCAGCCGACGCTCGATCTGCACGGCCAGCAGCATCTCGGCGATCTTGCGGGTCAGCGACTTCTGGGGCGTGAGGAACAGATTCCGCGCCAGCTGCTGCGTGATCGTGCTGCCGCCCTCGGCGTAGCCGCCCTCCAAGGCGTTCCGCACGCCGGCTCGCAGGATCCCGCGGATGGAGATCCCGCGGTTGTGATAGAAGTCGGCGTCCTCGGTGTCCACAACAGCCCGCTGGAGCGTCCGGGGTACGCTGGACAGAGGAATACTGTCGCGGTTCTCCTGGTAGAGACTGGCGATCAACTCGCCATCGGCGGCGTAGATGCGGGTCGCCTCGTTCGGGGCCGCGTAGAGGGCGTCCACCGGAGGCAGGTGAGAGCTGATCGCGACGGCCGCCCCGGCCAGGACACCGATCACCAGCAGCGCGAGGACGCCGCCGCCCACGGCGGCGAGGAGGAACGCCCGGCCCAGCATCCGCCAGGTCGCGGGGGACATCCCCCCCGCCCGCTGCCGAGGGCCGGAGGTGGCCCGGGACCCAGTGGGACGTCGTGGTTTCGTCATCTGCGGCCTCTCTCTGCTACAGCGCGACCGGCTGCGATCCTGGGAGCGACGGCTCGGGCATCCCCGCCCGGCGAACCGCCTGAGAGCGGATCATGCCAGATCCAAGTATACCCTGCTCGGCTCCGCAGCAGCAAGGCGCACCGCGCATCTAGGAGCCGGGCCCCGGGCGCCTCGCCCGGAGGATGACACGGTCCCGAACACGATAAGCGCACTCGACGGCCTCGAAGTCGCCGGCGGAGAGTTCGCCGCAGAGCTCGCCCATCGACAGACGCCGGACCGGGTCGGTCAACGCGCCCTGCGCCCATGCCGCCGCCAGTGTTTCGAGGTCGTAGAGCCACGCGCCTGGCGCCAACATCGTCGCGAGCTCCCGCACCGCCGCTCTGAGCCACGCGAGCCCCGCGGCCAGTGTGCCTCCTCGGAGCTCCATGACCGGCATGAGCACGCTGCCGACCGTGACGATCGTCGCCTCGCCGCGGGGCAGGGTGCGGTCGTCACCGAGCGCACCCGGGAGGGCGCGAATGTGTGCAGCGGGAAGCAGGTCGGCCACTCTGGCCCGCGCCCGTTCGAGCTTGGACACGTTCGGTTCGATCAGGGTCACCCGGCCGAGCCGGGGATAGCCGCGTGCGATCAGGCAGGCGAGCTTGCCCGTGCCGGTCCCGACGTCGATCAGATGGTCGTCCCGGTCCAGCGGCGGAAGGGCGAGCACGAACTCCCGATAGTGCTCGGGCTCGCGCTCCGGCCCCGCCGTCCACGTCGTGTCGTGGAGGTCGTACCAGTCGGGGTGGTCCCAGGGGGCCTGCACCGGGCGGTCGAGGAGAGGGAAGATCGAGCGCTACGGCCTCAAGACCCGGTCGATCGCATAGACGATGCCGTTCGCACAGGTCGTGCCGGAGTTCAGCACCTTCGCCACGCCGTCGAGCACGATCGTGCCGTTCTGCACGGTCACGGGCAGCATCTTGCCGAGCAGGGTCTGGAGCGACTGCACGCGCCCAAGTTGCGTCGCGGAGATGGCGGCGCCGCTGACGATATGGTACTTGAGAAGGTTGGTGAGCAGGCCCTTGTGATTCATCGCGTAGTTGACCTGCCAGGCAGGGATGCGGTCGAACGCCTGCTCGTCGGGGGCGAACATCGTAAACGCGCCGGGTTGGGTCAGCGCATCCGTAAACCCGGCGGCCTGCACCGCCCGCACGGTCCGCGTGAAGTTGTAGGTGCTCGAGCCGCTCAGCGCCTCCATCACGCTCGCGCACTCCTGGGCCTGCCCGCGCGGCATTGGCGAGGTCGGCACGAGCACCAGACCCGCAACCAGGAGCGCTGAGGCGATCGTGCGTCGACCCCTACGCATGCCCTCTCCTTGTCGGGGACCCCTCCCCTGGGCGAGCGACGATCGGTGCGCCAGTGTTCTGTTCGGGGCGCGGGGCTCCCTGTCGCACGGGGCTACGCCCCTTCGAGCATCGCGGCCGTGAGGCCACGCGTATAGGTGCCAGCCAGCAGCGCGGCGATCAGCACCACGGGCAGGCTGCCGGCGGTCACGCCCGCCACGACGGTCAAGTCTTCCAGGCTCACGTCCATCGTGGACATGCCCGCGGCGATCGTCTGGTGCCACTGGTTCGGCAGGAACACCCCGGCGAACATGAAGTCGTTGCTCATCACGCCGAGCGCGAACAGCCCCGCCGCCACGAGCACCGGCCATGTCATCGGCAGGACGATCCGAAGAAACGCCGTCAGCCGGCCAGCGCCCTCGATGTACGCGGACTCCTCGATCTCAGGCGCGAGCCGCTGGAAGCACGCTGAGAGGAGCCACACGCAGAACGGGATCGCCAGCATCGGATACGTCAGCACGAGGGAAAGCAGGTTGTCGTCGAGGTGAACTCGGAACACGACTTGGTACAGCGGCAGGAACAGCAGCGTCTGCGGCACGAGGAACATCGCCAGCAGCGCGCGCCGCCACCACCGCCACCCCGGGGGCCGGAGGCGTGCGAGACCGTACGCGGCCGCCACGCTGGTGGCCAGGATCAGCACGAGGGCGGTCCCGAACACGAGCGCCGTGTTGCCGGCCCACAGCACGAACGGCACCGTGCGCCGGGTCACGCCTCCGGCGACAAACCACTCCTCGTCGTCGAACAGCCCCCGGTACCAGTCGAGGGTCGGGTGCGCCACGTACAGCGGGCTGCCGAACACATCTTCCTCTTCCGGCTTCACAGACTCGATCGTGACCATGTAAATCGGGAAAATGCTGTACGCCACGAGCAGCAGCAACAGCGCGCCCTGGACGACCCGATTGAACTGGCGCCGCGCCGTCATGACGGATCCTCTTCCAGCGGCTCGAACAGACGGAAGCACAGCAGCAACACCGCGAGCAGGACAGGCAGCACCGCGAGGGTTTCCGCGGACGCGAGCGCCCACCGCCCGCCGTTGAGGGCGAGGTGCATCGCCTGCGTCCAGACGATCGGGTAGACTTCGCGCAGGCCGGACTGCATCCAGATGTTGCTGAGATCGGCCACCGCGCTCGTCAGCGACAGGAACGCCGCCAGCGCGAGGAAGGGGCGCATGATGGGCACTGTCACCCGCCAGAACATCTGCCACGCATTCCGAGCCTCGAGCGCAGCGTACTCGAACAACTGGTCCGGAATCCCGTTGCGAGCGGCCAGAAGAAAGATGCCGACAAAGGAGCCGCCCCGCCAGACGTTGAGAAGAATCACGCTCAGGAACCCCCACGTCCCTACGCCGAGGGCGTCGTCCACGGCGAAGTGCAGGCGTGCCATGAACTCCCCGTAGGAGGCGTGGACGGGTGGCATCAGGAACCAGAACCACCCCATCTCCGCCGGGCCCGCCGGGTAGGCCCACGGGAGGAACGCGGCGACGAACGCCAACGCCCGGCCGGGGAAGGGCCGCGCGAGCAGCACCGCGATCCCGATGCCGACGGCGAGCTTCAGCACGGTCGTGATCGCGATGTAGCCAACCGTGTTGACCGCGGCGCGCCAGAAATCCGCGTCGCGAAGCAACGCCGCGTAGTTCGCCACCCCGACGAACCTGACGACGGTGTTCCCGGCGAACCAATCCGTGAGGCTGGTCCAGACCTGCCAGCCGAGCGGGTAGACGAGGACCCCGAACACCAGCACCAGGGCCGGCGCGAGCAGCAGGTATGCCAAACCGATTTCGCGGCGCCGCCGGGACATCGTCGGACCGCGGTGGGACCGGGCCGCGACCCCGGGGGTCGACGCGCCGAGCATGACCTGCGCCATTGGTGGCTACGCCGAGATTCCCGCCCGGTCGCGGGTCGTCATGACGCGTCGGTGTTGGATGCGGAGCGCTCGGGCTGTCGCGAGAGCGCACGAATCAACCGGGACGCCAAGCGCAGCACCCGAGCCGGGCCCACCTACGACTTCACCGCCGCGCTCGTGATCCCGGAGATGAACTGGTCCATGAAAAAACTGTAGAGGATAGCCACCGGCACGCCCACGAGCAGCGCGCCCGCCATCAACGACCCCCAGAAATAGACGTCGCCGCGGATGAGATCCGTCGCGACCCCGAGCGGGACCGGCTTTTGGTCCGACACGGACACGAACACGAGCGAGTAGAGGAAGTCCTGCATCGTCAGCGTGAACGCAAAGATCACCGCCGTCAGGATCCCCGCGAGGCTCACGGGGAGCACGGTGCGGATGAGGGCGCCGAGGCGGCCGCAACCGTCCACCAGGGCCGCCTCCTCGATTTCGTGCGGGATCGTTTTGAAGAACCCGCTCAGCAACCAGGTGCAGTACGGAATTGTGAACGTCGGGTACACGAGGATGAGCGCCCACTTCGTATCGATCAGGTGCGTGATCGCGACGATCCGGGACAACGGGATGAAGAGCAGGATCGGCGGAATCAGATACCCGAGGAAGATCGCGATGCCCATGTTCTCGGCCCCGGGCAGCTGCAAGCGGGCCAGCGCATAGCCCCCCGGCACGCCCACGAGCAGCGTGATGAGCGAGACGCCCACGGCGATCGCCCCCGTGTTGAAGACCCAATCGCCGTAGTACGTGTGCTGGAACAGATACGCGAAGTGCTGCAGCGTCGGTGCCTGGTGAAACCAGAACGGGAACACGGTGGGGTTGACGAGATCGTTATCGGTCTTGAACGCCGTGATCGCCATCCAGAACACGGGGAACACGGTGATCAGCACAAACGGCAGCAACCCCAGGTACACGAGCACGTGCCGCCGGATCTCCCGCGATCTGGCCCGTCGGGCGCCCTCCTCGACGAGCACGTGCTCCCGCTGCAGCACCTCGACCGCGTTCATACGCCACCCTGTCTCCGAAGGTTGCGGAGCAACACGTACACCACGGGCAACAGCAACGGGAACAGTACCAGCGCGATCGCCGCGCCGCGACCGAGCGCTCCCGCCTGGATCCCGATCTCTAGCGCGCGGGTGGGCAGGATCTCGGTGAAGTTCTCCGGCCCGCCGCCGGTCAGGAGGTAGACGATGCTGAGGTCGGACAGGGTGAACACCGTGTCGAACAACAGGCCGACGAACAGAATCGGCGTGATGACCGGCAGCACGATGTACCGGTACCGGAGCAGGAAGTTCGCCCCGTCAACCTTCCCCGCGTCGAGCAGTTCCGGCGGCACCGCGGAAAAGCCCGCCAGGATCACGATCGCCGCAAACGGGAATCCGCGCCACACGTTGACCGTGATCACCGCCGCGCGCGCCAACGTGGGGTCGCCGAGCCAGTTCGGCCAGCCGCCGATGAGGTGCAGGTGCGTGCCGACGTAGTTGATCGCGCTGAACTGTGGATCGAACATCCACTTCCAGGCGAGCGCACTGATCGCCACCGGCAGCGTCCACGGAAGCACCACCAGCGACCGGATGAGCTTCCGACCACGGACCTCCTGGAGCAGGAGAAACGCCATCAGCGTGCCGAGGACGATCTTGAAGATCGCGGCGATCACCGTGAACGAGAGCGTGTTCCGGAGGGCCAGGCGAAACGTGTCGTCCTGGAAGATGGCGAAGAAGTTGCCGAGTCCGACGTAGCCGGCGACCTGATTGCCGACGGACGCGTCGCTGAGCGCGAGATAGAGCGAGAAGAAGAACGGGACCCCGACCAGCAGCGTCATGTACAGCATGGCCGGTGCGAGAAGCGAATAGCCGAACCGCAATCGCTCCCGCGTAAACGAGCGATGACGTATCTTCGGCGGGCCGGTCAGCGCGACGTCGGCGTGTGCCATCGAGGAGGCACCGTCACCGGGGAGGGGTCCTCTTCGGACCCCTCCCCATGTGACCGAGGTCTACTTGTACTTCGCGTAGATGCCCTTGATCTGGCCGACCCCCCACTTGACCGAGGCTTCCAGATCTCCGGTGCGGACGTAGCGGGCCATCATATCCGGTACGACGAACGTCGCCAACACCTCCGCCGCGGGCGCGGCCGCGGGGCCGGGGTACCCGAACCACAGCGCCGCCTTGCCCCACTCCTGGAGGTAGCCGACCTTCGGATCGGCACCCAGCGCCGGCATCGGCTTCGTGTACCACTTCTGGAGGTACGGCATGTTGTAGCCCTTGCTCGCGGTGAGCGAGAACTTCACGTCGCCGCCGTACTGCTCCAAGAACGCCTTCGCCGCCGCCTGGTTCTTGGAAAACGACCAGATCGCGAGCGTCGTCGGGTCGACGACGGGCGCCCGCATCACGGGCCCCATCGGTTCGATCCACGGGCCGGAGATGTTGACCTTGGCGTAGAGGTCGGGGTTGCTGTCCTGGATCGACCGGATCGCCGAGATCGCGTCGTGGATCCAGATCGCCACGCCGGAGTCGAGATACCGGTTGTCGGAGACGTTGTCCCACGACAGCACTTCCGGGGTCATGGCCTCGTCGTACAACGCCTTCCCGAACCGCATCGCCGCCCTGAGCTCTTTCGAGTCCCACAGCACCTCTTTACCCGACGGGTCCGCCTCCTTCACCCCGAAGGCATAGAAGATCGCGCGCCAGTCATGGTTGGAGTCGTTGCAGTGCGAGATCTGGATGCCCGTGGGGTGTCCCTTGGACTTCCCGATGCGCCCCGCCGTGCGACAATGATCCCATGTGTCGGGACCCGCGAGGCCATACTCCTTGAAGAGATCGCTGCGCCACAGCATCGGCTGGGGAATGAAGAACTCGGGCATCGCGTACCAGTGGCCGTTCACGGAACCCACTTGCTTGGCCATCGGGATCCAGCCGCCGGCCTGAGCGCCGAGTTTCTCGCAGACGTCGGAGACGTCGACCATGTGCTGATAGTACAGGGTGGTTTGGATGACGCCGTTCTGCTGGAAGATGTCGTGCCCGGCGCCCGCGGCGAGTTCTGAAGCGACTCGAGCGGGCAGCTGGTCGATCGGGATGTGGTCCACGCGCACCGTGACGTCGTTCGCCACGCCCCAGTCGTTCGCGTACTTGTCGAACGCGGTGTCGTAGGCAGGGACGAAGTGGCTCCAGGTGAGGATGCGCAGGGAACTGCCCTTGATCTGCGCCGGGGCCGCCCCCGCCTTCCAGGGCGCCACCAACGGGAGGAGCGCCGCGCCTGCAACACCTGCTCCTGCGGCGGTCAAAAGCTGACGCCGGGTGATCCGCCGGACGGAACGTGTACGAGACTGTCGGTCTGCCTTTCGTGCCATCCGTATCCCTCCTTGGCGTGGCGTGCCTACTGCGTCGTGCAGTTTCTTATTACGCAACGCTACGGCGGGCGGGCCCGAAATGTTCCTAGAATTTCCCTCCCAAGTTACAGTATCTATAGATACGTGCAGATATGTTTAGATACGGTTTGATCGCGGGTTTTCAATTTTGAGCCGGAATAGTCCTCTCTGAATCATTGGGAATCTGGATGGGATTGCTGGTCTATTAGAGCGACGTCCTCAAAACACAAAAACCACTTGCAATTATATACCGAACATATGTACGATATATGCTGACGGTGCGTCTACTATGCCGACCCCCGCGCGTGATGTGCTGAACCGACTCTCGTGGCGTCCAGTCACGAGCGTGCCGGCCGCGCCCGGCGCGCCGACGCTCGCCGCGCTGGCCGGTCAGTTGAGCGAGTTCTCGGGGCTCGGAGCCACGGCCGGTCTCACCATGGCAACGCGGTTGGTGCTAGACGCTCAACAGCAAGGAGAGATCGCCGCCTGGATCACTCCTGTGGATCGGACCTTCTTCCCCCCAGACGTCGCGGAGAGCGGCGTGGATCTCGCCTCCCTGGTGGTGGTGCGCATCCCCGACGCGATCGCCGCGGCGCGCAGCGCCGACCGGCTCACGCGATCGGGGGCCTTCGGCCTGCTGATCCTGGATCTGCATGGATCCCACACGCTGCCGCCCCACGCGCTCGCCCGGCTCGCGGGACTGGCCCAACAGCATCACACGGCGATCGTCTTCGTGACGCAGAAATCCACCGACGCCGCATCGCTGGGATCGCTGATCGCGTTGCACGGCACGACGACGCGCGTGCGTCTTGAACCAGACGCGTTCACGTGCGCCCTGCGCATCGTCAAGGACAAGCGTCGGGGTCCCTGGACGTTCGAGGAAGTCTGCCGTGGACCGGCTGGCCTGCGTTAACGTCCCGGAGTTTCCGATGCAGATCCTCCTCCGCGATCACCCCGAGTGGCGCGGGACGCCCGCCGCCGTCCTCGAGGAAGATCGACCGCAGAGCCCGGTTGTCTGGGTCAACGACCACGCCCGCCGGGCAGGAGTGCGTCCCGGCATGCGGTTTGCCGCCGCACTAGCGCTTTCTCCAACCCTCAACACGGGATGTGTCTCTCCCGTCCACATCGCGCAAGAACAGGATCGCCTGATCGCCAGGCTCCGGAAGTTCACGCCGGACATCGAACCGGCGGACGAACCCGGGATGTGCTGGGTCGGCCTGACCGGACTCGAACACCTCTATCCCTCGCCGGAGCGCTGGGCCGATGCGATCCGCGCGGATCTCCAGGAGACCGGGATGCAGGCGACCGTGGTAATTGGGTTCACCCGCTTCGGCACCTACGCCGTCGCGCAGATTTCCCAGGGCACGCGGATCTTTCACGATCCCGCCGACGAACGAACGGCGGCGATGGACGTCCCGCTCGCCCGTCTCGCGCTCGCCCCGGAGCTGCGGGATACGCTCGCCAAGCTCGACGTGACGACCGTGCGCGCCCTAGTGCGGTTGCCGGAGGCCGGACTCCTCGAGCGGTTCGGCGTCGAGCCGTACCGGTTGCATCAGGCGGTCGGTGCGCGGTCGACGGCGTTGCGGCCGTCCGCCGAGCCCCTCCCCGTACGCGCTCGGCGCACACTCGACACACCGGAAACCGATCTGTCCCGATGCCTCTTCGTGTTCAAGCAGATGCTCGACCCGATGCTGGCCACCCTGGCCGCCCGGGGAGCGGCGCTCGCCGCGCTCGGGATCCGGCTCAAGTTCGACCGGCACGGATGGCAGGCGGACCATGTCCGGCCGGCCGCCCCGACGCTCGATTCCGTTCAAGTGCTGGATTTGGTCCGACTGCGCCTGGAGACCGTCCGGCTCTCCCAGGCGCCCGCGGAAGCGCAGCGGGCCGCAGCCGGGATCGTCGACATCGAACTCACGGCCGAGGCAGTCCTCGCGACCCACGAGCAGCTCCGGTTCTTTGGCGTCCATCCGCACCGCGATCTCGCCGCCGGCAACCGTGCGCTGGCCCGCCTCCGGGCCGAGCTCGGCGAGCAAGCGGTGGTCCGCGCGCGGCTTCGAGACGGCCACCTCCCCGAGTCCCACGTCACGTGGGAGCCGGTGGCCGCGCTCACGCTCCCCCGCCCCACCCTTGTGCCGCAGCGGACGCTCGTCCGGCGCATCTGGACGCATCCGGTGCCGGTCGCGACGGCCACGACGCGGCAACACGACGGATGGCTGATTCTCGGGACGGCGTACGGTGCGGTGGACGACCTGCTCGGTCCCTACGTCGTCTCCGGCGGCTGGTGGGTCCGCGAGGTGGACCGCGCCTACCACTTTGCGCAGACCAGGCGCGGCGACCTCTTGTGGGTATACCACGATCGGCGGCGGCGGCGGTGGTTCCTGCACGGCCAGGTGGAGTGACCTCGTGTACACGCCGCTGTGGTGCAAGAGCGCGTTCTCATTTTTGGAGGGCGCATCACACCCCGAGGAGTTGGTGGACGAGGCGCACCGCCTCGGCCTGCGGGCTATCGCGCTGACGGACCGCGACGGCGTGTACGGGGTGGTGCGCGCGCACGTGACGGCACGCGAGACGGGATGCCGCCTGATCTCCGGCGCGGAGGTCACCCTCACCGACGGCTCGATGGCCGTCCTCCTCGCGCAGGACCGCACCGGCTACGCGAACCTCTGCCGGCTGCTCACGCTGGGGCGGCGCCGGTCGCCCAAAGGCATCAGCACCGTCACCTGGGCCGAGGTCTGCGCGCATGCGCGCGGCCTCATCGCGTTGTGGGGCGGAGATCGGAGCCTGCTCGCTGGCGAGTCCGTCCCGGACGCGGTCGCCGGATCGGTGCGGGACGCGTTCGGCGACGCGGTGTACGCACTCGTCACCCGCCACCGCCAGAGCACCGACCCTCGCCAGGAGGCGCGGGTACGCAACCGTGCCGCCCGCTACGCCCTCCCCGTCGCGGCCGCGGTCGAGGTCCTCTATCACACGCCCGCCCGCCGGCCGCTGCAGGATGTCCTCACCTGCCTCAGGCACGGGACCCAACTCGCGGACGCCGGGCGGCTGATTAAGCCCAACGCCGAGCACGCCGTGCTCTCGCCGTACGCGTTCGCAACACTGTTCCAGGACGATCCGGACGCCGTGGCCCGCACCGAGGAGATCGCCGCACGGTGCGTCTTCTCGCTCGATCAACTCCGCTATCGCTATCCGGAGGAACGGGTCCCCGTGGGCACGACCCCCGAAGCCTGGCTCCGCCGACTCGTGTTCGAGGGCGCCCGGGAGCGCTATCCAGACACGGTCCCGACCGACGTCGCGCAGCAGCTCGAAAAGGAACTGACGCTGATCGCCGAGCTGGACTACGGAGGGTACTTCCTGACGATGTGGGAGATCGTCCAGTTTTGCCGCCGGGAAGGAATCCTCTGTCAGGGACGCGGCTCCGCCGCCAACTCCGCCGTCTGCTACTGTCTGGGGATCACCGCGGTGGATCCGGTGCGGATGAACCTGCTGTTCGAGCGCTTCCTCTCCCGGGAGCGCGCCGAGCCGCCCGACGTAGATCTGGACATCCAGCACAATCGCCGCGAGGAGGTCATCCAGTTCGTCTACACGCGATACGGACGCACGCACGCGGCGATGGTCGCGAACGTCATCCGCTACCGCCCGCGGTCGGCCGTGCGGGACGTCGGCAAGGCGCTGGGGATTCCGGAGACCGGGCTCGACCGCCTGGCCCGGCTCCTTGACTACGGCGGCGCGGTCCCCCCGGAGACGCTGCAGGCGGCGGGGCTGGATCCGGAGACCCCGGCGCACCGGCACCTACTGCGCCTCACGAACGAGCTGGTGGGACTCCCCCGCCACCTGTCGATCCACCCCGGTGGGTTCTTGCTGGGCGATCACCCGGTGGACGAGATCGTCCCGATCGAGAACGCCACGATGGACGACCGGACGGTCATCCAATGGGACAAGGACGATCTCGAAACCCTTGGGCTGTTCAAGGTGGATTTGCTTGGGCTCGGCGCGCTCACACATCTCGACCTGGCGTTCCAGTTGCTCCGGGGCCACCGGGGCGTCGCGCACTCCATGGCGACGATCCCGGCGGACGATCAGGCGACGTTTGCGATGGCATCCCGCGCCGACACGGTCGGCGTGTTCCAGATCGAAAGCCGCGCCCAGATGGCGATGCTCCCGCGCCTGCGGCCGCGCAGCTTCCATGATCTGGTCGTCGAGATCAGCATCGTGCGCCCGGGCCCGATCACGGGAGGGATGGTGCATCCCTATCTGCGCCGCCGGAACGGCGAGGAGAAGGTCGAGTATCCTCATCCGTCGCTCATCCCGGTCCTCGAAGGGACCCTCGGCGTTCCCCTCTTTCAGGAACAGGTGATGCGGCTCGCGGTCGTCGCCGCAGACTACACGCCGGGCGAGGCCGACCAACTGCGTCGCGACATGGCGGCCTGGCGCCGCACCGGCCGCATCGAGCGCCACCGCGACCGGCTAATCTCGCGCATGCAGGCCAAGGGAATCGCGCCCGAGTTCGCCGAGCGGGTGTTCAAGCAGATCTGCGGGTTTGGGGAATACGGCTTCCCGCAGTGTTGCGTGGGTGAGACCTGGGTCCTTGATGCCTCGACGGGCCGCTGGGTCATGATCAAAGACGTGGCGCACGGACGCGTGCGGTTGCGGACCACGCTCGCGTGCGACGCGAATCTCCGTCTTCGCAAACGCCGCGTGACAGGGGTGACATCGAGCGGGCCCCGACCGGTCTTTCGAGTGGTCACGGCGCTCGGACGATCCGTCGCCGCCACGATTGAGCATCCGATCCTGACCCCGGAGGGATGGGTTCCGCTCGGTGCCCTGCGGCCGGGAGATCGCATCGCCGCCGCGCGCAGGGCCACAGCTCCAAAGCCCACCAATGGAATCCATCAGGACGGGATGACGTCACGCGAGGTCGTCCCGGTGGGCGTGAGAGAAATCGTCGACCGCGAGGTCGCTCGACGCCCCGACGCCCGGCAGCAACGCACTCCCCCCACCAGCTTGCGTCTGCACGAGGCGCAACCCGGTGATGTACTGCGCTGGTCTGTGGCCCGCGCTGGGCGCGAGCGTCGATCCTCGGATCGTCCCCAACTCGCCACTGCCGACGTTTATTGGGACCGCGTCACGATGATCCAGCCGCTCGGTATGCGGGACACGTACGACCTGCACGTGGAAGGCGACCACAACTTCCTCGCCAACGATCTCGTGATCCACAACTCGCACGCCGCCAGCTTCGCCCTGATCGCCTACGCGACCGCGTATCTCAAGTGCCACTTCCCCGCGGAGTTTACGTGCGCGCTCCTCAACGCGCAGCCGATGGGCTTCTACAGCGCGGCCACGATCGTCGAGGACGCCAAACGCCACGATATCGTCGTCCGGCCGGTGGACGTCCGGCAGAGTGCGTGGGACTGCACGCTCGAACCGTGCGCGCGCGCCGGCGGAATGGCCGTGCGCATGGGGCTGCGCTACGTCCACGGGCTCGGCGAGGATGCCGGCACGCGCCTGGTACGCGTCCGCGACGAGGCGCCGTTCGCATCGCTCGACGACTGCGTGCGGCGGGCCGGGCTCGACCGGGGTGCGCTCGCCGCCCTCGCGGAGGCGGGGGCATTCGAGCGCTTCGACGACAACCGTCGAGCGGCGTTGTGGGAGGTGCACGGCCTGGCGCGCCGGCGAGAAATCGCGCTGCCGATCAGCGTGCCCGAACCTGCGCCGGCGCTCACCCCCCTGAGCCTCCGCGAGCAGATCGCCTGGGACTATCGAGTCGCCGCCCACAGCACCCGAGGACACCCTCTGGAAGCACTCCGGGAAGACCTTCGGTCTGCAGGCCTACCTGACGCGCGCACTGTCGGCACACTCCCCAACGGCCGCGCCGTCCGGTACGCGGGGCTCGTCATCTGCCGGCAGACGCCCGGTACTGCGTCGGGCGTGACCTTCATGACGCTCGAGGACGAGACCGGCTTCGTCAATCTCGTCGTCTGGGAACGCGTCTTCGAGCGGTTCGTGACGTTGGCTAAAACCGCCGTGTTCCTCGGCGTCTCGGGAACGATCCAGCGAGAACACGAGGTCGTCCACATTGTCGCCCGGACGCTGTGGACGCCGTCGGTCCACCACCGCCCGCCCATGCTCCGAAGCCGGGATTTTCACTAGCGGGGCCGGACGAGCGCTCGGCTCGACGTAGCGGCGCGGATCTCACTTACGGGCCGGGCGCGCGTTCTTGGACGGCCGGCGACGGCCGGTGAGCCGCGCAAGCACGCGGACCGAGCGGCCGGACACCTGCATTCCGCGACGCTTCGCGCGGCTCACGTCGCGGCGCGCGGCGTGACGATCCGGTGCGTCAGCACTCAGACGCGGCACTCACGTCCTCCCCAGGCGTGACATCCACACGCGCGCCTCGTCGCCACCCGTTCACGCGGCCGGGATGCAACCCGCGCTGCGTTCCGTTACCCTGTCGGGCGCCACACTTCCTGTCGCCGCCCGTGCCGTTCCGGCCGACGGCATGGTACGATCTGGATCGGCGATCCACCCGATCACGCGGAAACAGATCCGGCCCCGGCGGAGCGGCGGGCCGGCCACCGGGGGGCGAAACGCAATGTGTGCGAGCGGAAGGCTTCGATACCTGGCGGCCGCGATCGCCGTGGTGTTTGTGGTGTGTCTCAGCGGCAGCCCATCGCCCGCGACGGGCGATCCGTCGGAGGCCGGCGGACGGGGCGACATCTCGGTGCTCGTGAGCGGGATCCCGCTCGGCGCGGAGGTGCCAGACGAGTTCCTCGGCTTGAGCTTCGAGACGACCGCCCTGGACGATGACGAGTTCGCCGCGGATCGCCCGGTACTGATTCGACTGTTCGCCAATCTCGGCACGGGCGTCGCCCGATTTGGCGGCAACACGCTCGACCAGTCGGCCTGGACACCCGCCGGCGTCTTTGAGGGCGCCACGTCGACCGTGACCCCGGCCGATCTGCAGCGCATGTTTGACTTCACTCGGCAAACCGGCTGGAAGGTGTTGCTCGGCCTGGACCTCGGCCACTACGATCCCGAGGCCGCGGCCGACGAAGCGGCGACGGCCACGCTCCTCGGGGCCGGGTCGCTGGACGCCTTTGAGTTCGGCAACGAGCCCGACCTGTACGTCCGCACCTACGCCGGGGCCCTGCGTCCATCCTCGTACGGCGTGCCGGAGTACCTGCGTGAGTGGCAGGAGTACCTCCGGGCGGTGCGGCGCCGCGTGCCGAACGCGCGGGTGGTCGGCCCGAGCATCGCCGGCACGGCGGGCGGCGTCGAGATCCTGCGGCAGCTCGCCGAGGCAGAACACAACGAGATCGAGTTCGCCACATCGCATCACTACCCGTTGGGGGCACCGATCACCGATCTCCATTCGCCCGCGTACGCGAGCATTTCCAATCTGGTCTCGCCCGCGCTCCGGGCGCGGGAGGTCGAGGAAATCGGGGGGTGGGTGCGGACCGTCACGGAGGTCGGCCAGTCGCTCCGTCTGACCGAGACCAACTCCGTATTCGGCGGGGGCAAGCACGGCGTCAGCGACACAGTCGCCGGCGCCCTGTGGACGGTGGACTACATGTTCCGCATCGCCCAGCTCGGCGTGATCGGCATCAACCTGCACGCGACGCTCGACCGGTGCGGCGGCTATACACCGATCTGTGCGCCGACGCGCGCCGATGCACAGGCGGACCGGTTCCACGTCCAGCCCAACTATTACGCGCTGCTGCTGTTCCATGTGGCCGCGCAGGGCCGGTTCATCCCGACGAAAGTCGCCCCGAACGCGCGCGTGACCGCGTACGCCACCCGGGGCGCCGACGGCCTGACCCGGATCACCGTCGTCAACTTCGGCGTCCAGGTGGCGACGGTCCGGATCCGCGTCATCGACGCGGCCGCCGACAGTTCGGGGTCCCTCATCCGCCTGCTCGGTCCGTCGCTCGACGCCACGGAAGGCGTGACCCTCGGCGGCAGCGTCGTGGCCGCAGACGGGACGTTGACCATGGACCCGCCGGAACCGGTGGCGTTCGCCGGTGGGGTGGCGCGACTCGACCTCCCCGGCGCAAGTGCCGCGGTGCTCACGCTGTCAAAGTAACCGGGCGCCCAGGAGACGCAAGCGAGCGGCCGAGCCGAGTGTCTCCTATTCGCCGGGAGCGCGATACACGACCACTTTCTTGGCGGCCTCATCCATCTCGTCCACGGTCAGGAGCGGGATGGTCCGCAGGGTGGCCCCGCCGGCACTGCTAACCGCCAAGGACACCGCCGCCATGCTCACGTTGTCGGGTGCATCCACGATCACGTAGGCCTCCACGCCGCCGATCCCATAGTACAACGCCTCGACGGATCCACCGAGGCCTTGCATCATTTCGTGCACGGCCTTCCGGCGCGCGGTGGCTCCGCCCGACACGATCCCGGTGGCGCCTCGTGATGTGTATGCCGCTTCGATGAGGTACTTAGGCATCTCACACCTCCCGTGGATGCACTTTCTTGGGCCGAGCGCGTTCGGCTCGCGGGAAAACTTCCCGTCGACTGTCGCGGATCCTCCGTCGAACAGATCGATACGTCCGTGTCCCGTGTCCAGGGTGCGCTCGACCCACCTGCGGTGCGGGCAGATTCGCACGGGCGGCAGCAGACCGCATCGATCCCCGGTGTTTGCGACCGACGGCCTGACGCTCTCCTCGCATCCCACCATGGGGTCGAACCGAGAACGCGGCGGCCAGGCTACGGTCTGAGGAGGGGTGCCGCAGCGCGCCGGCTACGCGATTTGACGGTTACGGGGCGAACACGGTGATTTCGGTGACGGTCCGGTACCCCTCGATGTTTGCGTCGTCCACGACCGTGAAGCGGATCCCGGATGCGTAGACGAGATCGTGGGCGGTCTTGCCAATCGGTTCGATGCTCGTGGGCGCACCCATGGCGGCTTTGACTTGGGGTTCCGTCATGCCGTCGTGCACCCCGTTCGGCGTGACACTCCGCGGATCATTGTGTGCGGTCACTCGGAGGATCTGGCCCGAGAAATCTGCGGCGACATACAGTCCGCCGGCTTGCGGCGCGGTCGCACTCGGATTCGCGTCGTACCATCGAAATACGACGACCCCGCCCTGCCCGGACGGTTCGGTACTCTTGGGCATCCCCATCACCTTGATCGCGTCGGCGATGGCCATCCCGATGTGGAGCGGACCGATGCTCTGGCCGGGAAAGATGAGGAAGCCCGCCGGTGCAGATTGCTGCGCGACGCCGATTCCTACTTCGGCAAACAGCATTGCGGCGCATACGATCGCCACGAGCTTCATCAACGGATCCCCTCTTCGAACTCGTGCCCATCTTTCGCACACCCGAGGACCGTACCCTTCCCGTAACGAGGGGTTCGGGGCCCGGCCGCACCGCGCGCTGTAAGCGCCGCTTCCCGCCGTGCGACCTGGCGCGAGAACGACCACACGTGCTTTCCCCGATTCCTCACGCGGCCCGATCCTCGCCGGCAGCACACCCGGCCCGGTGTGTGATCAGTTCGCCCGCTGCCGGTGGGATCCCGGCACGCGAACCGTCAGCAGCACTGTTCGGCTGACGTCGTGGACACCTGCACTTGTCTCAGTTGTCCACAGAACTAGGAACGGTATCGAGCGGTGACGCGGGATGTCGCGAGCGATCTCCAAGCGATCCCGCCGGTCGCGGCCCTGCGCCGGACCGCGCAGCCCTCCATGTGATCCACGTCACGATGGCGTGGTGAACGGGTTCATTGTTGTCGATACCGTCGCCCGCTACGATCGAACGCGCCAGGACGATTGGAGGGCGACGACATGCGACATACGCTCGCGACAGCGGGAAGAGTCGGTCTACTCATGCTGGTGTGGCCGGTTTGGATGATCGGATGTGCACCGCTTGTCGCCACGCTGTGCCACGCCGTGTTCAGTGTCCCTCACGTGGTCGGCGCGGTGGCCGCGTTCACGGTTCCCGTGGTACCGGGAATGGGAGCCGCAGTGTATGTAGTGCACGCTACCAAGATGGTGGGCCCTCGTGGACTCGAACCACGGACCTCACCCTTATCAGGGGTGCGCTCTAACCACCTGAGCTAAGGGCCCGCCGCTCCCATAGTATATGGAGGGGTCGACAGAGCGTCAACCGTCGTGCGAGGCGGCGCCGTTACCACCGTGCCCGGAGTGAAGGCGAGGGCCACGCGGGCCGCGGCGCCCAATCGGGCACGTTGGGATCGCGGTAGCCGCCGAGATCGGCGATGCGCGTCCGCACGTGCGCCCACACGGCCGGTCCGATCTGGACGTACCCGTGCGCGGCCAGGTCCGCGCGCGTCGCATCGTCGATGACGTAGTACGGCTCCTGACCGTGGCCGTAGTCGTTCATCACAATGTAGTCGTAGTGCTCGCCGTCAATCTTCCAACGCACGTCGCCGCCGGTGTAGTCGATCCACCGCGGGTCCCCGCCCGCGTAGAACATCGTCTGCGGAGTGTCCACGATCGTCCGCCCTTCGGGGAGTCGGGCCGCGATCCGGGCCGAGTAGAACGGCGCCGGGTCGATCGCCGGGGCGTGCGGCATCGTGGCGCGAGCGATCCGATCGCCCATCGGATCCCAGAGATCGTACGCCAGCGTGAGCCCGAGCACGACGGCGAGCGGCACCCACGCCGACCGGGGGATCCAGGACCGCCCCGGTGACCGCACGAGCCGCGCGCGCCAGAGCACGAGCGCCGGCAGCACCACGAGGACGTAGAGGGCTGGCAGATCGTAGTACCGGTTGGCGAGGCTGTCCCACGGTGCGATTACGTACTGGAGCAGCCACGGCGCGCACCACACCCACAGCCATCCCAACCGGGAGCGCCATCGCACGGCGATGCCAATCCCGGCGAGTAGGCACAGAAACAGCGGGACGAACAGATGCGCCTCGACCGCGAGCGGAATCTCGGTGACCGCCTTGGCAACCCCGCCGATCGTCCAGTCCCGGTGGAAGAACTCACCGCCCGGGTCGTGTGCCAGCCAGTTTGCGGCCATCCACGCCACACTCGGCAGCGCGGTGAGCCCAACGAATGCCGCGGCGACGCCGAACGCCGCCGCCGGCCGCGCGGGACGCGCGGGCCACCAGAACAGCAGGTAGACCGGGACCAGCAGGGCGGCGGTGAACTTGAACCAGATGGCGACCAGCAGCCACAGCCCCGCGCCGACGAGATCTCCCGAGCGGCGCTCATCGCGGTACCGGAGCATCAGCACGGCACCGGCGAGACCGCAACAGATGCTGGGCGTATCCAACTGCGCGTTCTGCGCGAAGTAGACGGCGCCGGGCGCGACCGCCACGCACGCAGCGGCGATCAGCGCGACCTGTTCGCTCCGCATGACCCGGCGGACCAGGACCCCGACGAGGATGATCGCCACGACGCCGCTCACCACCATCGGCAGCCGGGCCGCCCACTCGGTCGGCCCGAACAGCCTGAACGATGCCCAGATCATCCACGGCACGCCCGGCGAGAACGTCCGGTCCACCCCGAGTTCGTTGTGCTGGGACCACAAGCCGTACCGGTCGAAGTTGAGCGCGATCATGGCATAGTGCCCCTCGTTCCACGCCATGAGCCGGTTGAAGGGACGAGCGAGGTTGGCGACCCGAAGCAGCGCGCCGAGGAGCGCACAGCCGACCAGCCCCCACCGGTAGGCGCCGAGCGGGAGGTGCACGTCCTCCCACGGCGCGCGCGGGCCCCGGTCGGCGGCGTCCGGCCGACGTTCCGCGGGGTCGATTGCCGAAAGGGAAGCGCCGGCCGCAGAGACCGGGGGGTTCACGCGTCGAGCCAGACCCGCACGAAGCGGCGACGCCCCACCTGAATCCGGCGGCCGCTTGCGGGACCGACGGCCGTCCGCGCGGCGTCGTCCGGGAGGTGCACAAACACCACGTTGCCCCTGGCTTCGACGGCGCCCGGATTGCCAGGGCCGAGGTGGGCGGAGATCGGCAGGTCGTCGATCCTCACGCCGTCCTGATCTCGCAGGCGCCGCGCCTCGCTGTTCGACTTGGGAAAATCGGGGACGCGGGCGCCGAGTTCCACGAGCAGGTGTTCCAGGCGCACCGCGTCGGTGCCGACCAGCTTCCCGGTCTTCTGCAGCTGCGCCCGGCTCAGCGTCACCTCCGGGATCTCCTCCGGAAGCTCGCGCCCCCGGAACACGCGCGCGAACTCCTCCTCGGCCGCCTGGGCGGCGGCTTCTCCGTGATACCGGGCCGTGATCGCCCGGGCGAGCCGTTGTTTCGCGTCGCGCGGATGCAGCGTGTTGTTCCGCAGCGCGGCCTCGATCACGCGGATCTCCTCGAGCGGCACCAGCGTGCAGTACTCGAAGTAGGGAATCATCAGGTGGTCCGCGAGCGACATGACCTTGCCGTACATCGCGTTGGCCGGCTCGGTGATCCCGATCGCGTTGCCGAGGCTCTTGCTCATCTTCTGCACGCCGTCGAGCCCGGGCAGCAACGGCGTCAACACGACGACTTGAGGCGCCTGCCCCACCTCACGCTGCAGCTCGCGACCCATCAGGTTGTTGAATTTCTGATCCGTCCCGCCGAGCTCCACATCGGCCTGGATCGCGACGGAGTCGTACGCCTGGCAGAGCGGGTACAGGAGTTCGTGCAGGTGGATCGGCAGGTGTTCCCGGAAGCGCTTCTCGAAATCGTCGCGCTCGAGCAATCGGTGCACGGTGGCACGGCTGGCCAGCTTGATGACATCGTAGAACGTCATCGGCCGAAGCCATTCGCTGTTGAACACGACCCGCGTCCGGGCCGGGTCGAGGATCAGGCTGTACTGGTCGCGATACGTCTTGGCGTTCTGCTGGATCTCCTCCGGAGACAGCGCCGGACGGGTCTCGGACTTGCCGGACGGGTCGCCGATCAGCCCGGTGAAGTCGCCGATGACGAGGATCGCCTCGTGCCCGAGATCCTGGAACTGCCGAAGCTTCTGCAGCACAATCGCGTTGCCGATGTGGATGTCGGGCGCCGTGGGATCCAGCCCCAGTTTGACGCGCAGGGGCCGGCGCTCTTCGAGCTTCTCAAGCAACGCGTCCTCGCTGATGATCTCGACGGCGCCCCGGCGGAGGCGCGCGAGTTGCTCGTGCGGGGGGGTCGTCACGGCGGTGATTATACCATTGGCCCGAGCGAGGGGCTACCCGGGCCGATCGGATGCGGACGACTCACCGCGGCACGCCCCCCGTCGCGCGGGGGCGTACCTCGGGGGCACAGTCGGTGTGCCAAGGCGCCTCGACGGCCTCCGTCTCGAGCTGGATCGTGGTATGACTGAGCCCAAACCGCTCGTGCAGCGTCGTGCACAACGCCATGAGGATGTGGTGTCCCTCGGCCGGGTTGGCGATGCGCACGTGCGCGCTTACGGCGGGAACGCCAGCGGTAAGCGACCAGACGTGGAGGTCGTGGATCTCGAGCACGCCGGGGACCGCGCGCATGGCGGCTTCGACCGCCGGCATCGAGATCCCGCGCGGCGTCGCCTCCATGAGGATCGCCACGGCGTCCCGCACCGGCGCCCAGGATCCCACAAGCAGCAGGCCGGCGATCCCGAAGCTCACCCACGCATCCGCAGCGGTCCAGCCGGTCGTGAGGATCACGAGGCTCGCGGCGATCGTCCCGACGGCCGCGGCGGCGTCCCCGAGAACGTGCACGAGCGCCGCCCGGACGTTCAAGTTCTCGCCCCCAGACCGGGCGAGGAGCGCGGTGCTGGCGAGGTTCCCGGCCAGCCCGACCACCGCGACGACCAGCATCGCCGGCGCGACCACAGGGTGCGGCGCCCCGAGACGGCGGACCGCCTCGTAGATGATCGCCGCGGCGATCACCCACAGCGCCACACCGTTCGTGACCGCGGCGAGGATCTCGGCCCGTCGATAGCCGTACGACATCTGCGACGTCGCCGGGCGCGATGCCACCCAACTTCCCACGACCCCGAGCCCAAGGGCGCCGACGTCCACGAGCAGATGTCCCGCGTCCGCCAGCAACGCGAGGCTACCCGTGACCCAGCCCCCCACCGCCTCGACCAGCAACAACGACAGCGTGACCCCGAGGGCGAGCCCGAGCGCCCGCGCCGAGCGCGCCGTCTCGCCGCCGCGCTCGGGTTCGTGACCGTGCCGGTGTCCCGGCGCGCCGTGTCCGATCATTGTTCCGCGAACTCCACGATCGTCGCCCCCGTCCCACCCTCGCCATCCGCGCCGACCCGAAACGACACGACCTCCGGATGGTGGGCGAGGTACTCGTGGACCGCGCGCCGCAGCGTCCCGGTGCCCTTCCCGTGGATGATCGTCGCCCGCGGCAGCCCGGCGAGCACCGCGTCGTCGAGGTACTTGTCCAGCTCCGCCAACGCCTCCTCCGTCCGCTTGCCGCGCAGGTGAATCGACGCCGGGACGGAGAGCGCCTTCGCGAGGGGACCCTGCCCGGGGCCCTCACGAGCCGCGTCCGCAGCGTTCGGCGCTTCCCGCTCGGCGCGGCCGTCGTCCACACGGCGCAGCTCGTCGGAGGACACGCGCACTTTGAGCGCGCCGACCTGAACCTCCACCTCCCCGCGCGCATCGGGAAGCACCTGCACGACCCCCCGCTGCCCAAGCGACGTCACCAGCACGGTATCTCCCACCCGGAGATCTTGCGGGGGCGCGCCGGACACGGGGACCCGGGTCTCGACCGCGTAGCGCTCCGAGAGCTGCCGCAGCTCCCGCAGATGGGCACGCACCTGCGCCGTCGCTTCCGGCGTCGGCTTCGAGCGCAACGCGGCGAGGAGTACCTGAAGCTCCCCTTCCGCGCGCCGCTGCAGCCCCGCGAGTTCGGCCTGGAAGCGCTCGAGCACGCGCCGGCGGTCGGCGGCGAGGCGTTGTGCCTCCTCGCGCGCCCGCGCCTCGGCGCGCGCGAGGTCGGCCCGTTCCCGCACAAGCGTTTCGCGCTCGCGGAAGAGCGCGTCTCGCTCCTCTTCGACACGTTGGATCACGCGGGTCAGATCGGTCGCGTGCGGCGACAGGTACCCTTTAGCCCGCTCGATGATCTCCGAGGCGAGCCCCAAGCGGTTGGCGATCGCGAGCGCGTTGCTGCGCCCCGGCGTCCCGATCAGCAGCCGGTACGTCGGCCGGAGCGTCGCGTCGTCGAACTCCACCGAGGCGTTCTCGACCCCGGGATGGGTGAACGCGAGCGACTTGAGCTCGTTGTAGTGGGTGGTCACAGCGGTGCACGCCCCGACCGCGTGCAGCGTCTCGATCAGCGCACGCGCAAGCGCAGCCCCCTCCGCCGGATCGGTGCCGGCGCCCACCTCGTCCAGCAGCACAAGCGCCCGCGCGGGGCCAGGCGGCGTGCCGCGCAACGCCTCGAGGATCTCCACGATCGCCGTGAGGTGCGACGAAAACGTCGAGAGATTCTGCTCCACGCTCTGCTCATCACCGATGTCCGCGTACACGTGGGGGAACACCGCGACATCGCTCTCGGGGGCGGCAGGCACATGCAGCCCGGCTTCGGCCATCAGCGTCAGCAGTCCGAGCGTTCGAAGCGTGACCGTCTTGCCGCCGGTATTGGGACCGGTGATGACCAACGTGCGGAACGCGTCGCCGAGCCGAATGTCGATCGGGACCACGGTCCCGGTCAACAACGGGTGACGGGCCTCGCGCAGATCCACGCACCCGGCCGCGTTGAGCCGCGGCGCCGCCGCCCCCATCTCCGCGCCAACGTGCGCTTTGGCCGCCGCGACATCCAGCTCCCCGAGCGCCATGAGCGTCTCCACGATCCGGTCGCCCGCCGCACCAACCGCGGCGCTCAGCGCGGCGAGGATCCGCGCCACCTCTTCCCGTTCCTCCGCCGCCAGCTCACGGAGCCGGTTGCCGAGGGGAACCGCGGCCAACGGCTCCATGAACACGGTCATGCCGCTCGCGGATTGGTCGTGCGCCACCCCGGGAAACTGCTCGCGAAACTCGGCCCGCACCGGCACCACGAACCGGTCGTCGCGAATGGTGATCAGGGGATCCTGCAGCATCCGGGCCATCGCGGGCGTCCGCAGGACCTGCTCCATCCGTTCGCGGAGGCGCGCCTCGCTGGCGCGCCGCTCCCGCCGAATGCGGGCCAGGTCGGGGCTCGCGCCGTCCACGACGATCCCCTCGTCGTTGAGGGCACCCGCGATCTCCCCTTCCAGCTCGGAAAACACCTCGATACCGTCGGCGATCTCGGCGAGGACCGGCACGTCGGCCTCCCGCGACGCGAGAAACCCCTTGAGCGTGCGCGCGACGCCAAGGGTGTCTCGAATGTCGAGCAGTTCCCGCGGCGTGAGCACGCCGCCGATCTGCGCGCGGTGCGTCGACGCCCGGATGTCGCGGGCGCCCCGCACCGGCAGGCCGCCCGCCTGCTCGAGCAGCGCGCGCGCCTCGGACGTCTCCTGCTGGCGCCGCTCCACCTCCTCGACCCACGGCGACGGCGTGAGCGCGAGCGCCCGTTCCCGCCCGACGGTGGAGACGCACCGACCGGCCAAGCGTTCCAGCACGGCGGGGAACCCGAGCACGCGGAGGGCGCGGGGCGTCACGGGGCCAGCGCTCCGGATCGCCACAGATCGAGGCAGGCCGGCGCGACGTCGGTGATCGCCCGCAGTCGGGGGGCGAGCGCGTCCCGCCCGGCCCCCACCAGCAGCGCCGGCACCGGGTTGAGGGTGTGCGCGCGGGTCCGCGCGTCCTCGAGGTTGCCGTGGTCGCTCGTCAGCAAGACGAGGGTCTCCCGCGCATCGACGGCCGCGAGCGCCGCGCCCAACATGCGGTCGAGCCGCTCGATGACCTCGACGGGATCGCCGGTGCGACCGTGCCCCGCGAGATCCGTTTCG
>Ga0070735_10000258_pt1 | contig 63133 bp, 89 predicted proteins | sample Coa_R1_FD_66443 | JGI IMG/M metagenome (GOLD analysis project Ga0070735, IMG submission 66443) | Surface soil microbial communities from Centralia Pennsylvania, which are recovering from an underground coalmine fire - Coalmine... | ecosystem: Environmental > Terrestrial > Soil > Unclassified ...
GACTTCGGGAACGCGGCCGTCGCCACCGTCCGTGCGACCGCCGATCTTGTTCATGGCGATTTGGCCCTCCATGGCCCGCGCCTTGTCTTTGCCTTTCTTGGGTTTTGATCCGCCTTTGCGAATGCGGCCCGAGTAGGCAATCGGTTTGGCCTTGTCGTTTGCGACGTCGATGGCTGCTTCGGAGCGTGGAGATGCGCTGAAACCGACGTCGCCGGCATCATCCTGAACGTAAAGGGAATCGTATGTGTGGCCCATTAGGTCATCTCCGGTTGTCTAGGGCGAACTTCAGTTTGTTGGCCAATTCGTCGCGTTCGGCGGTTATCAGGCGCACAGCGTTCATTCCTGCTTCCACACAGTGGTTTGTCGCTGAAAACAGACAATTCGATGCGAGTTTGTAATCTCCATCGTTTATCGCTTGGGCGGCTTCTCGAAGGGCCTGTGAAGCTCGGTAATGATATAGCTTCAACTTGTCGAGGTCAGTCATCCAGTTCTCCCCGTAATCGCCCCGAACCAGTATGCTGCGGTCTCGCTGAAACTATCGGCCTGATCATCGTGACCTGCCTCCATTGCCGCATCGTGGCGCACTACTGCGGCCTCGAAGAGGTGGATGGCGCTCTCGATCAGGCGGTCGATGCGGGCCTGCTCTTGTCTTTCTTTTTCTTCATCTTTCGGGACCTTGAGGCGGGTAAACATTGTCGTCTCCTGGTAGAACAGAACGGATGGCGTCGCCGACGTCTTCCCAACCGGATCGCAGGGCTTCTTCGTTGTTTTGCTGGAGTATCTTCTCCAGACGGGATTGGTGCAAGGCGCCGCCCAGATCAAGGACAGAGGCGACGCCGATCCAGAACGGATCGTCAAAACCACTCATGAGCCGGTTAAACCACCCAGATGATCGCTTCATTGCGTGTCTAACGTTCTCGTAGGACCCTCACATCGAAGTGGTAATTCGGATCCTCGTTGAACGCCGCTAACTCTGCATCATAGATGGCGTACTCGGTGGTAGGGTCGGTGGTCCATGGGATCTGAACTTCAAAGAAGGTGATGGTCCGTGTCTCTTCGCGGGTGACGACGACGCCCGGTATCTTCTCTAGTCGTTCTCGCAGTGTCATTGGATGTAACACGTTTCCATGCAAGATTCGCACCGATGTTGTGACCCCTGGTAATAGTCGCCCACACCTTCTTCGACGAGCAGGCCCTTCGCGCCGCAGTTCGGACAGAACAACTCCGTCGTCTCCCAAACAGGCTCGTAAGGGACGGTTGGTGTCTCCATCGCTTGCTGCAGCAGTTCGCTGCGGGTCATGCCCGTTTTCTTCAACCATTCGGCGGTGATGGATCGGGAGAGAAGGCTCCAGATATCTTCGCGAGGGTGTTCGGCTGATTCGAAATGTTTGCTCGTTATATCTTCTGAGATGGGCGCGGCACCAGGGACAAAGAAGATCGAAGGGTTTGGTTTGGTTGATTGGCTATCGTTCATTAGAAGGTCACGTTCCTTATGCGGCGAGCTTCTCGCTGCTCGATAGCTAACACTTCGGCACTGGTCAGCCGTCGCCATGGATCGAGCATCTGGTCGCAAACGTCGTCCGCTTCGTCGGTGTCGCCGCGCCCAGAAGCGATCAGATCATCGAGGCGTTGCAGTAACTTTTCAAAGAGAGCAGCGTCAGGGTTCACCGATTCTGTCATTCTACCTATCCCATCGCGCTCGGGTTGGAATACTCCGGGTCATCGGTCAGCGACCGAGGGCTTTTCGGCAGAACAGGCTTGCCGACTTTCGCTGGCTTGCTTCCGCCTTTCTTGATCTTCCCCTTATACTGAGGGGGCTTGCCTTTTGGCCCGGCCATGCCGATGGGTGTATTGTTGGTCGCGGAGATTGTCGTGTCATACTGGCCCCCGCTGCCGCTTGAGTCGATGTCTTGATACAGGTCTAAGAAGTCGCGCATCGTCGTACCCCTCCAGCGTATTGTACCGTGAAAATCGGGCTGGGTCCAATCGGTATTAGAGTGTATGCTCGGTACAAATAGCTGTGGTACAGAGGAGGTGCCGGGAACTTCTTGGGTGAATGGTCGTCTGAGGATCAGGACCTTACCGGTGTCCGCGGGGTCGCAGCATCGAGGTTAGACCGGCTGGCGAGGGACGGGAGGGTGTCCAAGTCGCCCTCCCTCCCTCGCCCTGGTCCGCAAGAGCCTCAGACGAGCATCAGTGGATCCCCCGACACCCGTCCCTCCTCCTGCAGACGGATGTCAGTTTACCAGGGGATGGACGTCGGGTCAATGCTTTTGACAAACCTAGCATCAAGGCCGCGCTTGACCGGCCCTTTTTGGGCAGAGACGGTACTTGACCTACTCCTCGCCGCGGAACCAGCGGAACAGGAAGTGGTAAAGGCACCAGGTTACGGCGTTACTGATACCCTCGAAGAAGCGGTCCACGCTCCAGAGCAACCCCGCCACGCCGCGTATCCAGAGGCGGATGAGAACGGCATAGATCATGGCTGGTCTTCGGCCACTCCAGAGGCAACGAGGCCGACGATTGCCAGTGCCTCAGCTAGGAAAAACGCGACTTGGAATTCAGTGTCGCCTCGCTCCAACCGTTGAACGACCCCCTTTAATGATAAGTAAAAGGCTTCTCGCTGCTCCTGAAGCATCCGTTCCAGCCTTTCCGTCAGGTCAAGCACCATACTCCCTTTGGGGGTGATTGTATAACAGGGTTTCATTTACTTAGTCCTCTTAAGGGGAAGGAGTGGCTGGGTTGGTTGGCGCGGCGGCAATAACTGGCCCGGCGCCGGAAGCGACGAGGACCCAGTTATTGGCTGGCTGCGCGTAGAGCTGGAAGAAGGCGGGGCCAGAGCCGACGACGGCGGCGGGGACGATAATGGTGACAGCCGTGTTGGTCCAGCTCTTCACGACGGCGACGACCCCATTCACCTGAACCCGGTTGCCGCCGACTGCAGGAGTGCCAAAGCCGGCCCCTACGATGACCAGGGTGTCGCCGGGAGACACCTGCGCGAGGGGTTGGCCCGCAGGCGTCTGGAAGCCCGTGATTGAGGTCGTGGGGGCGCTTGGTGGGGTTACTGGCGGCGTGACCGGAGGAGTTGGGGTAGGAGTGGGAAGCGGCGTGACGGCCGGCGACGTCCCTGACACTTGAACGTAGGTGAGGGTCCAGGTGTCGGTTCGGGTCTGGTTCCACTTGACCCCGTTGGCGTCGGTGAAGAGAACGGTGGTCGTCGTCGTGCCTTGCTGGTTGCAGGCCCCGGCAGGGGTGGACTGTGCGAACGAATGGGCGGGAAACAACAACGATACGGTGAGAAGGCAGATAAGAAGAAGCTTCATTGGTTTCCTTTGGCATCACATCTAATCGGATACACTTGCCAGAGACAGGCATGACAACCCGGTCGTCCGTCGGCGTTCGCGGGTCCGAGGGTTCCGAACTTGCCGCACTTCGGGCATGGAGTGCCGCGCAGATCGTGCTCGGTCCCGTCCTTGAGCAGCCAGAGGGGCTGTGGGCGTACCGAGACGACGGATGCGGTCTTGTTTGGATCGGCGGGGATATCGACCTTCTGGGTCGGGATGCCGCCTAAATTCGAAAACACAAGAGAAGAGGGATTGGGTGGTTCAGTGATCGCGGGCAATTGAGCGATCTTGCCTCGCATTTCCGACACAATGGTTCTGCAGTCGGAACATACGTTGAAGCGATATCCTCCAAAGTGCGTCTTTCCGCAAGCATAAACATTGGGCCGCTCACAGAGTTCGCAGAAAACGGCAGAAATCATCAGGGCTCCTCCATTGTGAAGAGGGATTTAATCCAGGGTTGCGTGATGGGGCGACGAGCAAATAGAACGTAACCGCGCGCCGGGCGATGTCTCCGCAGGGTTTCCATCGATGCACCCGTTGTGTACACATCATCAATGATGAGTAATCCGTCCTCATCTCTTCCGGTGGCCCCTGAATGCAGTATATCCGCCAGTATAATGCCGCCCTTCGGGACGCCTTCTACGAAACCATAAGGTTCGGTTCGGCGCTTGATCTCAACAGCGAGGGCACACAAATCGTAGAACGACAGGTAATCACAATCAATCTTGAAGCAGGAGATTTCGCCCGAATGAAGTTTGAAACTACCGGTGTTGAATAATCCCATCATTTTCCCTTTGGGGGTCGTCCCCGGCGCGGCTTGGTTGGCGCTTCATCGCTGCAGCCATCGCCGATAACCACGACCTGTCTAATCGGCGTTGGCAACAATCGTTTGAATGCCATGCAGGAGATGTTGTTGATGCCATTGGCATTGACCATCTCCCAGCCTTCTCGGCCCAACTCGTTGAGGATGGCTGACAATTCATATTCGCTTCCAAGATTGGGTGCGCCGCCATCGGCCATCCATTGTCCATGATAGCTGGAGTATCGGACGATGAGGTATTCCCATTTTTGCAAGGGTAATTCTCCGTAAACGCGGAAATGACCGGCAGGGAGCCGGTCATTTGCAGTTTACCCGAGGGTGGAGGCGTTCGTCAAACTATGTGGTGGCTTGCGTGAGCAGTCGACCGGGTGGAATATTGTCGACGCGCTCGTTCTCCAGGACTTGATAGCTGTCAATGACGCTGGAGTGGGTTTCACAGCTCTGGTTCCACTGGCGCTGCTGCTCTTCGAGGGCAGTGCGGTCGGGATGGACGATGCGGCCGACCTTGCGGGAACCGCGATACATGATCAGGACGAATTCTGTCTTCTTCATGGGGTATATATTTCTTTCTCTTCGTTATCGACCCACTTCCAAGTGCGTCGGTTAACAACATTGCTTATTGCCCGCTGGTGTACTCTCATTTCTGCTGCGAATTGTCGCTGGGATACTATTCCGATAGGATATATTTCTCTGATTAAACGCACTTGTCCACGGGTAAGTTTGGAACAATGTTGTTGTTCTCCCTTGATAATTGCCCTTTTGGAACGTAGTTCAGGGGATGCCCATGCTGCTTTCGAAGCTTCGGATAGTTTTCTTCTGGTTTCCGGGGAAGACAGACCTGCTTTAGCTGCCAACGACATTTTAGCTCTTGTTTCGGGAGATGATTTGGCTTTCTTTAGGATGTCGGACATTTTTGTCCTGTACTCGGTTGACGATTGTACCGACGTAGATACTAACGACATCTTTTCTTTGAAAGCCTGGGTTTTGTATACGCAATCAGAGGACTCCAAATATCTCTTTCTTGCTTGTGATAGTTTGTTTCTGAGTTCCAAATTCGGATTGGCTATACCTTCGCCACCGTCAGTGGCGTTGGTTAATGGCGCTCCGCAGGCGCGGTAAAGCGCAATCCATTCTGATTCACACTGATCGGTCCCAGAACCCAGAATCACTAGGGTCGGCTCAATTCCGTCGGCAAGTAGGCTTCGGATCCATTTTGCTTTGTAACTTTTTCCTTTCGTTTTGGCGTCTTGAAGGTGAGCTTTATATCGCGCACTTTCTGTTTTAGTAGTCCTGCCTATATAACGAACGGACAGGACTTCATCGGATATGCGCGGATCAGCAAGAGCATAATGATTCCACAGCGTCATTTGTAAGAGTCGAATCCTGGATGTGCCTTGTGGGCATCAGCGGGGTCCATGCGGTCGTCTGGACCGGCGGTTGTCGTTCCTTCCTTCGTCTTCTTGGTGCCGCCCTTGCCGATCTTATCTTTGAAGGGGGCCTTCAAGTTCTGTTTGGGCTTCTTCGGCTTACCGACCTTATCGTCCCCAGCAGGGAACTTGTCGAGCGTTTCCTTGCTCATCCCCTCATCCTGGGTGTATAGATCGAGGTACGTTGCCATTTTAGGTCTCCTGTTTGGGCGGCGTTCCGGCCATCGACAGAGGATGGGACACGCCGTCGACGGATGGCTTACCGCTGGGTGACGGCGAAGTGCGAGTAAGGCGCTTCTTCTTTTTGCGCGAGGCAGCCGACGAGACGCTGGCCCGCTCTGCAGGTGACATCCCCAGGCCGCCATTCCCCACCGTAGTTGCATCGGCTGCGCCTGCGTCCTGATCGTAAAGTTCGAGGTAGTTCATGGGTTGCCTCCTCCTTTATGGTACCCGATTAATCAGGAACGTCGTCAATCGGGGTTTCAGGAGGACCTAGCCAACTGTATTTGGCCCGCTGTTCTCGCTCGTAGGCGCGACCTTTGTTCATGTCGTCGTAACTGTACTTGACGTGGGGCAGGTATTTACGGGCGCATTCTTGGGCCTCGTCGCGCTCATTTTGCAGTTTCTCAGAAACGACGCAATGATCTTCGTAGGACACCCATTCGCCGCGGTTAGCCAAGGCTTTGCGGAGGGTGTTTACCTCCGCCTGCAGTTCGAGGATGGTCTTCAGGCGGTCGCTGGCTGATTTGTAAACACAGTCGAACTCCTTCTTCTGTTCCTCCAGTTCGTCCCGGTAATCTTCCGCTTCGCGCTGCGCCTTATCCCGTTCCTCGATAATCTTCATCGAGCACCAATGGCAATGGCAAATCGTTTGATTGCAGAGGCGGCAGCCATTGTGGGTCATTTCTCGATTGTCTACTCCTGGCATTGATCTTCCTCGGCCCGCACAAGGGCGTAGTATCGTTTCAAGCAGCCGGCGAAGAACTCTCGCGCGATCTCTTTGATCTCGTTGGCGAGGGTCGCGGCTTGCTTCGGGTCGGTTTGTTCGGCGAGAATCGTGTCGATGTTGGCGTTCGCTTCAGAAATGAGTTCGTTCAACTGTTGAGATGCGGGTTCATTCATAGTTTAAGGTTGCATCAGCGCGTCAGTAATTATTGCTGCCGGTTCGGGGTTGCTGATCGGATGGTATTCGGCTCAGAGGTTCCAACAACGAGTTTCCTCTGGCCCAACATGGGCGGCGGCTTTGGCGAGGATGTCCAGATACTGCGATATCTTGTCGTCGAGCATAATAGAAGCTATACCTCCTCGCTGTGGTCCATAGGATTTCGATTCTGAAAGATCGCGTAGGCGGGTAAACCTCCTTGCGACTTTCGTAACTCGTCTATTTCCTGCTGTTTCTTGTCGCGGCAGCGACGAAGCGCGTTGTTCTCTTGCTTCAACATCAGAAACTTCCCATGCCAGAGGACGATTGCCGAATCTCGCCGGGCGAGGGCGGATTCCAGCAGCCTGATGCGGGCCTGATAGACGCTTTTAGAGCGGTCCAGGGAATCCCGTTCCTGGGTCACCTGTGCCAGTTGATTCTGCAGGTCCTGCAGTCGCTGGGAAAGTTCTGTCTCGTAAGTCATACTCCTGGTTACTCCTTTCCAAACAGTCGCAGCAGAGCCACATCACAGCCCAGTGATAGCGCGAGACGCGCTGCACGGATTGACGGCACTGCTCGCAAATGATGTCGGGCGGGGGCTGGTCGTAACTCTGGTTCATCGGTTGCGCCACCACCGCTCCCATTTCCATTCTGTATAGCGAATCAGCCATTCTTCTCCCTGGATCAAGGCGAGGACGAAGAGGGCGACGCCGGCCAGCGTTCCGAAGACGAGACCCGCTGAGGCTTCGAAGAAGTGGAGGAAGATCATGTCGAAACAAAACCATCCATGCGTGCGTTTAACTCCATCAGGGCCAGCATCGAAAAGTCGAGGGCCGCATCGTGCATCTGCTGCATCTCCTCCAGCGGCTGCGAGTTCCCCATCCCTCCCCCGCTTACCGAGAACAGGAATGCCTTGACGGCCAGGTTGTTGCGGATCTTCTCAAACTGACTGCAGGCGTGGCTGGCCCGCGCCTTGAGGAGGGGGATGTTCCGGGACAGTGGCCCGAGGTTTAGGTGTTTGCGATATCGCTGGTCGTAGAGGGTGCAAAACCAGTAAAGGCGGGGGTCGGCGACCAGATCGATGACGCGCTGCCCGTCCCACCGCGGCCATAGGTCCTTGCCGTTCGGGGCAATCAGAATGCAGTGGCGGGCATACAGGTCGATGGAGGGCGGCGGAATCTTGGTGCCCTGTTCCTCGTGGCGGGCGGCGAGGAGGTCATAGGTCTTGCGGCCCTGGATCTTGGCGAGGGTGATGGCCCGGCGAAGCTCCTGGTCAGTGAACCGCGTCCAATCGGGTGAAGCTAAAAGAAGGTTGTCATTCATTGTCTAATTCGAAGTTCCCACTTTAGGTAAATGGCCGTCGGTTTCCAGGGCGATGCGAAGGGCCTCCATCAGGGACATGGCGCTTTCGGGCGAGAGGGTCACCATATACTCTTCGTCGCCGGAGAGAAAGGAGATTTCGATATCCCCGGCGCGGGTGGGTCGCTGCGCCGAATGTCCGACGTCGTGCTTTGCCATGGATGGACCCTTTCGTCCGTCGACAGTTTATGCGGGGAAAGACCGATTCGTCAAAGTGCGGACTTTGCGCGGTCGGTGGCCCACGACGGCGTAACCTGCGACCTCTGTGCGACTGACGATATGGACTGGCCCGATCTTCCGGGCCGTCAACCGCCCCGCCTTGATCGCTTTGCGGATGGAACTCTCGTTGACGCCGATCAGGCGCGCTGCTTCCGCGACGCTGATCAGGTCGGCGAGGACGGCGGCGCGCTGCTCTCGCTCTCGTTGTTCACGGCCCTTTGGCATCGGTTTCCCTCGTCTTCAGTATAGCAAAGCGAAGCGGAGAGAGCCGCTGGATTTTCTTTGGTTTCGGAGGTACTATAATGGGGTGAAAAAGGCCGATTTGATCAAAAGACTTTTGGAAGTGACGGAACAACTGCACGCGTTGGAGACGGAGGTCGTCTCCCTGGAAATTCGCCGCCAGGAGCAGGAGTTCATGGTGAAAACGCGGGAGAGCGCCCTGCTGGCCGACGAGAGCGGCGTGATTACGGGGCGGAATGCGGAGACGCGGGCCGCGCAGCTCTGGGGGATGACGCAATCCGAGAAGGTCCTCGTGCTGGATCTGGAGGCGCAGGTGATGCGCGGGAAAGCGGATTTGAATCACCTGCGGACCTTACACAAGTCTCTTCTGGCGATAAGCGCGTTGCTTTCGCCTTCTTCGTTACAATAAGGGTACAGAGGAGGGATGCGACATGGACGGAATTGGTGGCGGACTCGACAAGCAGGGCTGGTATTCGCCGTCGGGTGGTAACGGCCCGGTGGCGGAGATGGATGGTCGAGCGAACGGCTGGGCGGGGCTGGAGGATCAGATCCCCGTGGGGCCGCACGATGGCTTCGGGATGAAGTCGTGGCCGATTGGCCCGCACCCGCAGATGGACTACGGCTCCGGCCTTGCGGAAGGCACGCAGCGCGGCGACACCATTCTCTCGGCCGTTGAGGGCTGGGATAAGGGCTGGCACGCCGAGGCGTGGGGCGGAGACGGAGACCTCGGTTAATGTTTTTCGGGCGCCTGCGTCGGATTGAGGCGAGACTGGCGCGTTTAGAGGAGGAGATGATGACACAGGCAGATTTTCAGGCGGTGCTGGCCTCGCTGAAGCAGGCGGTGACCGATGTGGGAACGCGCGTTGCGGCGAAGTTGACGGAGCTGGAAGGGCAGATCGCGGCGAATGTGCCGGTCGACCTGTCGGCGGAAGCGGCCTCGATCAACGAGGACATCGCTTCCCTGAGTCAGATCGTGCCCGCGCCGGCCCCGGTGGTTGAACCGGCTCCGGCGGGTTAGAGACGCGATGCTGATCTTGTTAGCGGCGGCAACGGGAGTGACGCTGACGGAGGTCTGCGCGGCACTGGTTGCGGTAGCCGGAGTCGCCAAGGTGGTTTACGAAACGGCTAAGGTCAGGGAAGAAGTGCGTCTGGCTGCGGCAAAGGCGAATAAGGAAACTGGAGGATGAGTCGGGGCCGCTCAATGAGCGGCCCTGATTCGGTTACTTCTTTGTAGCACGCTTGGCTTTTTGTTCCAGATATATTGCGTTGCAGCAGGTGATGCAGCGCGAGTTGGGAACGACTTTTCCATATTTTGTAGTGACGGGATAGAATAGTTCATTGAGTTTAATCTTATGGCATCGCCCGCATTCTCGTTTCTTTTCGCCCTTGAAGAGTTTTTGATATCTTCGCTTGCAATCTGACCGTTGATGCATTTCTTCGGAGTCGCACTCCTTACATTTCGGTCGGTTGGGCTCCGGTCCTGGCTTTCCAGAGGGATGGAATTCGGAGCGAGACTTGATCTTGTGACAACCTGAGCATTCCTTTTCAGTTGCGGACTTGAAGTATCTTTTCTGGGAATGAGTGGTGAGAGCTTTTTCAGGATCGATGCCTTTTCGAATTCTTCTGATCAGTTGTTGGTGGCTGATGTTGAACCGTGGATCTTTTACCCAATCCTGAACACATTTGGTTTCACCAAACGCGGTTACAATGATGTTGTTTCGTTTGTTGCGACTTTGTTCTCGCCGCGTAGACCAGCGACAGTTCTCGGGGCAGTAATTCTTATCGTTGTCGATCCTGTCAATGGTCAGGCTGGGGTCGTAACCGTGGGTGACCGCCCAAAGGCGAAATGCCTCGAAATTATCGCGCCATTCGTCGCACATGACGATGCCTCGCGCGCCGTAGTTCTTGTAGGGACGGTGCGTCGGGTAGTAGCAGCGCATGTGGATGAAGGTCCAGATGCTTCGCAGGCGAAGCGCCTCGTCACTGTCAACCGGCGGCGAGGAGATATCGGCACGGTTCATGGAACGCCTCCCTGTCGTATATACGGGAAAAGGAAAGAGGAACAGGTTTCATCTGTCCCTATTAGTTTATCGGAGTAGTGACGAAATGTCAACCCCCTTCGGGTTGGTATTTGTAGGCTAAAGTTCGGCCTAGAAGAGGAATTGTTACAGCCGTCGAAATGATGGGGGCGCCTTTCCAACCCTTCCCAGACCCAGGAAAGAAACGAGGGGTAATATCAAAGCTTGGGAGCAAGATTCTCAAAGTTTTGCTTCGCGGAGATGTTACGACTTATCCTCAGCTTTCGGGGAAAAATACCTCGGAATTAGGTGCAGGCGAGGCGGCATTCAGTTCATTTTCCTCGACCTACTGGAAAATTGGCTGGGATAGGAGGGCGGTCTATTCAGATTTGCGCGAGATGGATTCATCAGATCCGCTCATCTCAACGGCCCTTGACATCATTGCAGATTGTGCTACGGGCTACGAAGATACCTCAGTAGATAGCTTCGAGTGGCTCATGGACCGCAACGATGACCAGGCCAAAGCCGCCATGGTCATCTTGAACGAGATGAAGCTGCGCCTGGAGTTGGGCGCCGAGTGCTGGCAGATCGTGCGCGGTTTCGTGCGCAACGGGGAGGAGTTCCGCGAGGTCGTCTGGGATGAGAGCGGCATCGCTCGCCGGCTGAAGCACCTGCCTTCCTATCAGATTTCCCCGATGTTGGATGGCTTTGGCAACAAACAGCCGGGCTATCAGCAGCGGCTCGACGGGGCGCAGTACGGGAAGCCGATTGATTTCCCCGAGTGGGGCATGATCTCCTTCGTCTACGGGGCGCGGCGCGGCTGGCAGGGGACCGGGCTGATGATGCCGGCCCGGCGCACCTGGAAGCGCCTCGTCAAGATGGAAGACGGCATGGCGCTGGCCCGTCTCATTCGCGCCTACGACAAGTACCTTCACAAGGTGCCCGTCAAGCCGGAATGGGACCTGGACCGCAACATTCGCGCTATCACCGAACACAAGCGGCAGATGACGAAGCGGTACGGGCTCGACGAGAACAACCAACTGTTCACTCGCGAGCGGCCGTTTCAGGTGGAGACGGACATTTATCTTCCCGACGACGGCTCAGGCAAGGGTGGTGTCGAGCTGCTGTCCGCTCAGAACCAGCAGTTGATGAACGTGGATGACGTCCTCTATCATCAGGCGCTGCTGATGGCCCGTCTCAAGGTACCCAGCAAATATCTGAACCTCGTGCGCCGCAGTGGGGCGCTGACGGATGCGGGCCTCTCGGCCGAGGACATTCAGTTCGCGCGCACCCTGCGGCAGGTGCAGGCGGTGCTGCGCACCGGCCTCCTGAAGCTGGCCCATTACCAGCTCGCGTTCCAGGGTTGGGACTCAGACGAGTTGGGTGTCGGCCTGAACCTCCCCAAAGTCTCGACGGACGACCAGTATCAGGACGCGAAGGTGCTGTTCACGATGGCGCAGGCGGCGGACCTGTTTGCGCAGGTGTTGGGCGGTCTCCCGCCCGAGCTGGTCGCGACGATGTTCATGAAACTCAAGAGTGACCAGCAAGAGGTCTTGATGGAGTGGGTCAAGGAGAACGAAGAAGAGCAGGAGGAGCTGCGGCGGCAGATGGCCATGGCCGGGAAGCTCGTGCCCGAGTTCGCCGCCGGGGCCGGCGGAACGGGAACGCCGAGCCGCCGCGGCGGAGACGGGCGCTTCCGCGTGAATGTGAACGGCAAGCTGTCGAGCGGTAAGGGTGGCAACACGGACGACGCCGGTGAGGCAGGTACGGACAGCGGGCCGGAGGACCAGGGAGTCCCGGCGGGGCTGCTGGTGAGTACGCTGACGGATCTCCAGATGTTGGTCCAAAGCGAACTGGAGAACCAGGGTCAAAGCTTCCGCATCGGCCGCGCCGAACGGCTGCACCGGACGAGAGAAGCATTGTTCGAGCGGATTTCCGAGCAGAGAAACGGTTTCCAACTCTAGGGGGAGAAAACACTTTGACTGAAGAAGGCAAGCTTCTTCCGGCGGGGAGTTTGAAACGAATTCATGTCAATAAGCAGGTGATCGCGTCTAATCGTCTCCATGGGACGAACGATCCTGTGTTTACAACCAAATGGAAAGGCCGTACTTATCGAGCCCAGAAGGTGATCGTTCATGGCCCAAGTCAAATGATTAACCCCGAGAAGCCGTTGTCCTGTGGGGCTCGGGCTTGGGTAGAAACGCATTCCGCTGTGTCGTTGATCCCTGGGAGTGGCAACTTGCGCACGACAGACGATGTTTAGCGGCTGGACGCCGCCGCAGTTGCAGTGTCTCCATTCGCAGGTGACGGAGCTTTTGCACGGCTGCCGTTTGCTGCAGGCGAAGCGCCGCGAAAGAGGCGCGTGGGTCAAGCCGGGTCTTGCAGACAGCGCGGGCCAGTTAGAGAAGCTGCTGCTGGCCTCCTACCATCGTCTCGAACGCGAGGTGATGGCCAGCCTCTCCGGGCGCTCCGATGACGTGGCGACCGGGCGACTGGCCCAGGCGAAGAAACCGAAGGCGGTGACGGATGCGGAAGAAGATGCGGCGCTGGCTTATTACGAACTGGGCGAAGATGACAAGGATTCTGCTGTCGATCATTCTCGCCTTGCTGCCATCCTGACCCTGCTCCTTCTTTTCTTGCGTCGGCATCGGGCCATCGCCGATGCGAAGGCGAAAGAGTTGTTCGAGATCGGCCGGAAGAAGGCGCTCGCGGAGGTGGGGAAAACGACGTTAACAGAAGGCCCGATCTCGACGCGGCTCAAAGACGCCGTGCTGGGCGAGTTCGACGAGGATATCCGGCGGTTGGAAACCGGGCTGCGCGATGGAACGGCCCGTAGTCCGGGGCTGGAAGCGATTGTCAAGGATTCCATGACGGTGGGCGAGGCGGCGGCGCTGCTGCGGCGGCTCTTTGATGGCGAAGAGTTCCGGATCGGAATGCTGGCCGAAGCCCTGGTCTGGCGGGCATGGCTGGACGGGTACCGGGCCGGGGCGATTGAGGTCACAAGGGCAAAGCTGCAGGCGAATGGCGTTCATCTGACCGACGACCTGGACGTCGGTGATCTTTCGGAGAGTGATCTGGAAGGAGTGTCTATGTATCTCTGGGTGGGACCGGAGGACGAGCGGACCTGCGATCCGTGCCTGGCCCGCTTTGGAGAGCCCGTGCTGGCCCTGGATGAGAACGATCTCCTTTCCCCCGAGTCCATCTGTGCCTATTCGCGAAGCTGCCGGCATGGCTGGGAGCGGGTCGAGCCCTGACGGAGAAAGAGAAGAGCGATGGCTGGACATGTAGATCGTCAAGCGGCTTTAACTTTGAGCGATGGAACTCCCGTCGATGCCACGCATGGGCTGCCGAGCACGCTGGCGAATACCCTGGACAATACCAACGACAGCATCGATGTCCCGCTGCATACGGTTCGTTTTGCTGGGAATCTGGGAGTAACGTCAGGCTCAGCTTATGCCACCGGGCAGTTGCTGGGCCTCGTTCAGACTTTTACCGGCGTGGTTCGGAATGCCGGTCTGGGGGCGGTCGTTGATACGATCACCCTCTACGACAATTCGAAGCAGAACGCCGCCGTCGACGTCATCTTTTTTAACACCGCCACCATCTCGACGACCTACACCGACAAGGCGACCCTGGTCATTGCCGCCAGCGATGTGACGGCCCTGGCCGGGCATGTCAGCGTGTTGAGCGCCAACTATGCGTCTTTCAGCGCGAACTCCATCGCGACCCTCACCAATGTCGGCCTGCGGCTGAAGCCGACGCCCGGCACGATTGGCTACGTACTGCTCGTTTGCCGGGGGACGCCCACGTATGCCAACTCGACGGACCTGTCGCTCGCCATCACACTCCGTCAGGATTGATCTGAAATGGGCTCCCTCGTCAAGAACCGCATCTATCGCGCGTCGACCGGGCTGGTCAAGGTCGCGCCGCATGGCTATTCCGCCGGCCCGCAGTCGCTGCCGTGGGGCGGCGCCAACGGTTATCGCGAGTTCGTGACGGTGGGGCACGCGTGGCGGATGCAGAAGAGCGGAATTATCACCCAAGTCAAGGTGCAGGGGCCATCCAGTTTAACGGGGCAGGGATTCTATTTGCGAGTCTGGCGGCGCCGGGGCGGGGCGGGCAGCCTCTACGACGGGATCTCGGCTTCCCCCGGAGCGAATCTGATTGGGCAGATCACCGCGGGCGCGGTCAGCACCGTGACGCTTTCGCCGGGCCTGCCGGCGGCCGAGGGCGACTACCTCGGTTACCGGCTCGACGGGAATGCGCCTGATCCCGGTCCCTGGACAGCGGCGGGCAGCGTGCCCAGCACCACCACGTACTTCACGAACAACGTTACTCCCGGTGCCATCGGGTTTGCGTGGGAGGCGCAGTTTGCGCTCGCGGGCGACACGCTGCCCATTGAGGTTTACATGAGCGCGCCGACGGCAGTGATCATCGGGGACTCGATTGTGAGTGGCTTTCCGAACCACGTCTCGTTTTTGGAGACGACGGAGACGACGAACCTGGAAGTCCCGATCAGCACCTATCTGATGCCGACGCTGCCGAGCGTCCTGAACGCGGGCATCAGCGGGAATCTGACCAGCGATATCGTGGCCCGCTTCACGACCGATTGTCTGGCGTACAATCCCCGGTATGCCATCATCGAGGGCGGCACGAACGACATCGCGACCGGCGTCTCCTCGGCAACCATTCTCGCGAACTGGACCACCCTGCTGACGGCGACCCAGGCGGCAGGGGTGCAGGCTGTCATCCTCCTGATCCTGCCGCGCACGACGCTGACCAATGGGCAGTCGCAGCAGCGGGACAGCATCAACGCCTCCCTGACGGCCCTCGCCGCGACGTATGGAGCCATCGTGGTCAATGCCGACAGCGCGGTCGGTCTCTTCCGGGCCGGCGGCGACGCGGGAAACCACTGGGATATCCAAGCGGCCTACGGTTATGGAGACGGCACGCATTACAATCAGGCCGGTCATACGAAAATAGCGCAAACGATTCTGACTGCGATGCGCGGCTAAGGGTCTAAAACGGTCAATATCTGACCCATGGGCTATCATAAAGACAGTGACTCTTTTGTAACCGTGAGTTCCGTCGGACGAGAGATACGGAGAATCGCCATGGCCAACATCACCAATCCCCTCGCCGTTGCCTTTGCGAACAATCAGGTGCGGCCGACTGCCGATTTGATGTCGCAGTTGTACTATACGGCCAAATCGATTGTCAATTACTGGAACGCCAATTCGATGAGCAGTATCATCCCCAATACGACGGATGTGATTGTCGACGGCGCGGCGACGGATGGGCGGCAGATTCTTACAGGGATTGCTGCTACAGCCATAATAACGGAGGCTATGGCTGTCATTACCCACTACGAGGCTTCAACGAACGCGGTTTTGAATCAAATCAAGCAGGTTGAAGTAAACGGCGGTGGGCGCTTCTAAGGATATACTAGTAATTCTTCGTGAGGCATACTTCGATGACGGAACCTGTCGAGCATCTTTTGTGGTGGGAGGCCCCATGGACTGCACCGCCTGAACTCATTCGCGTCCAGGTCAGCGAGGGACAGGCCGTGCTGGAGTTGGTGCAGGGCGCCGTCAACCCGAAGAGTGTCACGCTCACGCTGACCGCCGAACAGGCGCAGGGCCTGGCGATGAAGTTGCACGAGGCGGCGATTCGGCTTTCTCTGCCGGCCGCGCAGGCCCACGGTTTGTCGTGCTGGCTGCGAGATAACCTTTTGAGTGCTTCGGGGGCGAATGTCCCGAGCTGGCTGCGCTCCCGGTGAGATAAACCATGGCGATCACTGCTGCCGCCGTCGGCGAAGTACGGCAAGCCACCGGGAACGACAACTGGGGCGGCTTTTTCATCGCGGGTGCCAGCGGCACCGACCGCAGCCAGGCGAACGCCGCCTTTGTCGTCATCGACAACTCGACCATTACAACGAGCATTACCACGAACGTCATTACGTTTACTGGCGGCTATACGCCGACTGCCGCCGATATCGGAAACGTCGTGCAGATGCTGACCGGCACGAACGTTACGGCGGGTTTTTACAACATTACGGCGCAAACGTCGACGACCTGGACGGTTAACGGGAACGTCGTTACGAGCGGCACCACCACCAATGCTACCGGCAACATGGGTGGGGCGCTGGCGACCTTGACGAAGCTGTCCGGTGCGATGCTTGCCTCCAACAAGGCTTACGGCACAGGAAACTTTATCTCGACCGCGACCACGACGTTCGCGCAAGCGGTCGCAAACACCTCCGCGGCCGCGCCGCCCACCCGCTTGATCGGTTACGGCAGCACGCGGGGCGACACCACTCATCTGACGGTCACGCTCTCGACGAACACCGGTTTGACCGGCCTGAAGGCGACGGGAAACGCTTTCTTCTTCGAGCAGTGCGACGTGAACGGGTCGAGCCTGGGGACCTCCTCGGGGATCACCACGTTTACCTCGGGGTTCGTGATTCGATGCAAGGTCACCAATTGCACCACGGCGGGGATTACGTTGGGTACTTCTGCTTCCGCCGTAGAATGTGAGGCAACCGGAAACTCGGGTGCGAATGGAGCAATCACCGGATCAGGGAACACTACCGGCCTTGTCACTCGCTGTTTCGTCCATGACAACACCAGCCTGGGCATTAATCTGGGAAGCGGGTTCGCCTGCACCTATAACATCGTCTGCAACAACAGCGGCGCCAGCTCAGACGGGATTTTCTTTTCCTCGGTGACGAGTATCCTGAACAATACCGTCCATAATAACGGCCGGGACGGGCTGCGCGGCGCCACGAGCCAGCTCGGCATGACCATCCGCAACAACCTGCTGACGAGCAACGGCGGATTTGGCTTGAATCTGGACAATGCTGCCGCGCTGCCGGCCGCCTATCAATACGACGGCAACGCTTACTACTCGAACACCAGCGGCGCGCGCAATAACGCCGACAGCACCGCCGGCATTTACGGCGTCAACCCTTACACGAATACGATGGACGTCACCCTGAGCGGCTCCCCGTACGTGGGACCGACCACGGGCACGAGCGCGAACTTTGCTTTGAACAACACAGCCGGGGCCGGCGCTGCCTGCCGGGCGTCGGGAACGCCGGGAACATGGCCCGGCAATACGGGGACGACGGGCTTCCTGGATATGGGGGCTGTCCAACACGCGGATACGAGCGGCAGTATTCTGGTCGCGCAGGGACTCGATGGGGGGATGAACGGATGAAGCACCAACTGCATCGCGGTTTGACCAGTAAAACCGTCAAGGTCTTCCTCCAGGATTCCACCTCTACGACCGGTGCCGGTCTGACGGGCCTGACGAGCGCCAGCAGCGGGTTGATTGCCTATTATATTCGGGAGGGCGATAACGCAACGACGGCGATTACGTTGTCGGCGGGGACGCTCGGCACCTGGAGCAGCGGCGGGTTCGTTGAAGTCGATGCGACTCACATGCCCGGTATCTACGAATTGGGGCTGCCGAATGCCGCCGTCGCCTCGGGGAACAGCGTGGTTGTCGTCATCCGCGGTGCGACAAACCTGGTGCCGCGGAACCTCGAAATCCAGTTGACGGATACGGACGTGAACGATGGGGTGCGCTTCGGGCTGACCGCGCTTCCGAACGCGGCGGCCGGTGCCACCGGGGGCGCGGACTGCACCGTGACTCTGGGTGGGACCGCCTCGGCGGGATCGGCGACCTCGATCACCTTAACGGGTGGTTCGGCAACTGATAACTACTACAACCACCAGGTCGTGCAGATCGTGGGCGGCACCGGGGTCGGGCAGGCGCGGACCATCGTTAGCTATACCGGCAGTACCAAGGTGGCGATTGTCAATCGCGCCTGGCGCACCAACCCCGACAACACGAGTGTTTTCGCGGTTAAGGGGATCGATGTGACCCCCTCGATTGGCGTGCTAGGTGGCTTAGCCGTTGCGGCCACGTCGACCACGATCACCCTCACCAGCGCCGCGGTCGCGACGGATAACTACTATAACGGCTGCCTGATCGTCATTAGCGCCGGCACAGGGCTCACGCAAACCCGCGTAATCAAGAGCTATGTGGGCAGTACGCAGGTCGCGACGGTGGATCACGCGTGGACGACGACACCGGATACGACCAGTGTGTTCCTGCTGATGCAGACTGATCTGGCCGCGAAGGACGCCTCGCTGCAGATCGCGGCCAACGCGGTCAACGGAAACGTGACGGGCTCGGTGGGCAGTGTTGTCGGCGGGGTGACGGTGACCACGAATAACGATAAGACCGGTTATGGTCTTTCGACGCTGGAAAGCTTCATCCTGCACAGTGGCACTGCGCAGGCAGCGACCTCGACCACGATTGCCCTGGCAGCATCGGCTTCCAGCGTTGACAGCCTCTACAATGGTGAGGTCATTAAGATATACGGTGGAACTGGGGCAGGTCAGGCCCGGATCATTACTGCTTACACCGGCGTCAGTAAGGCGGCCCTCGTCGACCGGGCATGGATCACCACCCCTGACGCCACCTCCCTCTATGCGATCCTCTCCCTCGATCAGGCAGCCACGGATGCTAACCTGGCCATTGCCGCGAACGCTGTCAATGGAAACGTGACGGGTTCGGTGGGGAGCGTCACCGGGAATGTCGGGGGCTCCGTCGCCTCCGTCACCGGTAACGTCGGCGGGAATGTCGTCGGCAGCGTGGGCAGTGTTACCGGGAACGTCGGTGGCAACGTGTCGGGGAATGTGACAGGGAGCGTCGGATCGGTCGCCTCCGGTGGGATCACCGCGGCTTCCTTCGGGTCGGGGGCGCTGGGCGCCGTCTGGGACGAGTCGATCTCCAGCCATACGACCTCGGGGACCTTCGGACAGCGCCTGCAGGATGTTCGCTCCGGTACTGCCCAGGCGGGCGCGGCTGGCACGATTACCCTTGACGCCGGGGCCTCAGCGACGAACAGCTTCTACAATAACTGCCTGATCTATTTGACCGGCGGGACGGGGGCCGGGCAATCCCGCTTTGTGACCGGCTACGTGGGCGCCACGAAGGTTGCCACAGTCAACGATAACTGGGTGGTGAACCCGGACAACACCAGTGTCTTCGTTATCCTGCCGTGGGACGCGGTAACGCAGGTGATCGGCGCCGTGGGCTCGGTCACCGGCAACGTGGGCGGCAGCGTCGGCTCGGTGACGGGGAACGTCGGGGGCAGTGTGGCTTCGGTGACCGGGAATGTCGGCGGCAGCGTCAACAGCGTGACGAGCCCGGTTCCCGTGCAGAGCGGCACTGGCGCCAATCAGATCAATCTCTCCAGCGGCAACGTCGGTGTCCAGAGCGGCACGGGGGCGAACCAGATCAGCCTGACGAGCGGCGCGGTGACCGTCGGCACGAACAACGATAAGACGGGCTACTCCCTCCTGAACGGCTCGGTGACCAGCAGCACTTTTGCCGCCGGGGCGCTCGGGGCCGTCTGGGACGAGAGCCTGGCAAGCCACACGACCAGCGGGACCTTTGGGCAGGCGCTGCAGAAGATCCGGACGGGCACGGCCCAGGCGGGGGCCAGCACCTCGATCACGCTTGACGCGGGTGCGAGCGCCACCGACAGCTTCTATAACAACGGGCTGCTCTTTATTACGAGCGGGACGGGCCAGCACCAGGCGCGGTTCATTACCGCTTATGTGGGGGCGACGAAGGTGGCGACGGTCGGCTCCGCCTGGGCGACCAATCCGGACAGCACCAGCGTTTTCGAGATCATCCCGTTCGATGCGATCTCCATTCCTTCGGTGCCGACGGCCGCGCAAAACGCCGCCGCCGTCTGGAATGAGCCGCGCGCCAGCCACACGACGGCCGGAACGTTCGGCGAAGGGGTCGCGGCCGTTGAAGGGAACGTGACCGGCAGCGTCAACAGCGTCACGAGTGCCGTCACGGTGGGCACCAACAACGACAAGACCGGTTACGGCCTCTCCAGCCTGGAGAGCTTCCTCCTGCAGAACGGAACGGCCCAGGCGGGCGCCGCGACGACGATTACGCTGGCTGCGGGTGCTTCGGCCACGGACAACCTGTATGTGGGCCAGGTGATTAAACTGTATGGCGGCACCGGCAGCGGACAAGCGCGGGTCATCACCGGCTATGTCGGCAGCACGAAGGTCGCTACCGTCGACCGGGCATGGCAGACCAATCCGGATAACACGACGACCTACGCCGTGCTGGCGTTTGATCTGGCGGCGACGGACAGCTCCCTGCGGGTGACGGCTAACTCCGTTTCGGGGGACGTGGCGGGCAGCGTGAACAGTGTGGCGACCGCCGTGACCGTGGGGACGAATAACGATAAGACGGGCTATTCCCTCTCGGGCGCCGGCATCGCCGCGATCTGGAATGCACTGACCTCCGGCTTCTCGACCGTCGGTTCCATCGGTCTCAAGCTCGCGAACTGGGCGCTCGGTTCCGATAATCGCGCGCTCGTTTCGGCCGACACACACACGAGCGGGGAGACTGTAGCCGCCGTGACCGGCGCCGTCGGCAGCGTGGCCGGTAATGTCGCCGGCTCGGTGGGCTCGGTCACTGGCGCGGTTGGCAGCGTGACTGCCGCGGTGACGGTTGGCACGAACAACGACAAAACCGGCTACAGTCTGGCTACAACCCCGCCGACCGCCGCGCAGGTCGCGACGCAGGTGCTGACCAGCACGAACCTGTCCGAGAACGCGCAGGGTCTACCACCCGTTACGCCCACGCTGGCCGAACTGCTGATGTATTTCTACATGGAATGGCGCAACACCGCCACCTCGACCGCCTCGCTGAAAGCGGTGGAGAATGACGCGGGGTCGGTCATTTCGAAGGCCAGTCTCAGTGACGACGGGACCACCTTCACCAAGAGCAAGATGCAGAGCGGGCCATGATCGATACCGCGCAGAAACGAAGATCAGCGCTGTCCCAGGGCGGGTGGGCTCACATCCTACCTCTCCCTTCCGGCACGGTCGATCAGGGCGCGCAGCAGGACGTGCTGTGGGTCTACCGGGGTATCCTGGCGGGGCAGTTTATCGTTCCGCCGCTGGTCAACTACGTCGCCACCGTCGCCGATCTCGGGCAGTATGTCGCTACGGTCGTGGGGTAAACCATTATGAGCGATTACAGCGATTTTTCGCTTTCGTTTACCCGCGGCGACACGCATCTGTTCCGCTTCACCGTGGTCGACAAATTGACGGGGGTCGTGCAAAACATCACGACGTGGCAGAAGTTCTGGGTGACGGGGAAGTTGCACCTGTCCGACAGCGATGCCAACGCGGTGTTCGAATTGACCCTCGGCAGCGGCATCGCCCTGATCGACCCGTCGCATGGCCTGGCCGAGGTCACCATCTCGCCGACCAACACCGCCTCCCTCGATTTTCGGAAGTATACCCTGTTTGGCGACATTCAGGGGAAAGATACCACGGGTAATATCTGGACGCTCGCCAAGGGGACGTTCGTCATTACCTCTGATGTGACGCAGGCGACGAGTTAGGGGCAGCCGGCCCCTGGTCAGAGGGGCCGGCTCTTGGAACGCGCCCTTCGATACGAACGCGCCCATCTTACCGGGATGATAACGGCGCGTCAAGCGGGAAAGACCCGCTGCTGTTTCGAGGAAGAGAAGGCCCGATGAATTGGATACCCGCTGTCAAGCGTTCCTTCGACATCGAGACGTTCGAGCAGTATGTGCATGTGCTGCCGTTTCACGCATGGCGACCCCAGTTTATCGTTCTCCACAACACCGGCGTTCCCCGTCTCGATCAGTGGCACCAGTACCCCGTGGCGGTTCGCATGAACGGGTTGGAGCATTACTATCGCGACGTCATGCAGTGGCACGCCGGCCCGCATCTGTTCGTGTCGGACACGGAGATCAGCGTGTTTACCCCGTTGACGGTCCCCGGCGTTCATTCGCCGAGCTGGAACGCGATTTCGTGGGGTGTCGAAATGGTCGGCGACTTTACGGCGGAAGCGTTTGATCCGAAGGTGAAAACAAACGCTGTGGCGGCGATAGCCTCGCTCTGCGCGGCGATTGGGATGGACAGTCACACGCTGCGGCTGCACAAAGAGGACCCGGCCACCACGCATAAAGAATGCCCCGGTATTCATGTCGACAAACAGGAGATGATCGACGCGGTTCACGCTTTGATTCTGGCCCGTCACAGCGGCGAGCATTCCGTCAGCGGTGCTCTGCCCAACCCTTAGGAGAAAGTTTCATGTGGAGTTTGCTCGTTCAAAAAATTTTAGGTGGTTTGGAAATGACCGGCGTGAAGTCTCTGATTCACCAGTTGGAGCATTTCGTGGCCCCTTACGCCGTGAAGGACATCAGCGGCGCGGTCGGCGATTTACTCGTCGAAGGGGTCAACGCGGCGGTGGCAGCCGCGGTGAACACTCTCGATAAGGATAAAGCAGGCGATTTTGCCCACGGCTATGTGGCGGAAATCGAACACGATTTACTGGCCCTGACCCAGGCGCTGACTGAATACGTTCCACTGCAGGTCGCGGTGGAAGACGCGATCAAACAATTCGGGTCCGGATCGAAAGAAGCGAACGCCGCCATTGATACGAGAAACGCCGGAGTCGACGCCATCAAGACCGACATCGCCGGTTTGTTTACTCACATGGTGAAGATTTAACTCCAAAAAGACAATTGTTTTGTGACAGCGGGTACAATAATCGCAGGGACTCTGAATCCCTGCGATTTTTATTGCCTTTTACGGGAGCGAATCAATGGGTGCGGCGTTGGAGTGGAGCTTAAACCTCGTGAAGCCCGATGCCGTCCGGCGCGGGCTGGTGGGCCGTATCATCTCCCGTTTTGAGGACAAAGGCTTGCGCTTGGTCGGGATGAAACTGGTCTGGCCGTCCCGCGCGATGATCGAAGCGAGCTATACCGATAACGCCGAGGAAGAGTGGTTCCCGGCGCTGCTCGATTATATGACGAGCGGCCCGGTGGTCGCGATGGTGTGGGAAGGCCCGAATGCGAACGCGGCGGCGCGCCAAATCATCGGGAAGAAAGACCCGATGAAATCGGACGCGGGCTCTATCCGGGCCGATTACAACATCGAAATGGTCAAAACGGTCGTTCACGGGTCGCGCACGCCGGAGGAAGCGGAAGCCGAAATCGGCATCTGGTTCTTCGGGCAGGGGCCAAAACCGATCTGGGACTGCATCCTGGGCACCGAAGCGGACAATCCGGATACCGGGGGTGACGGCGCGGACGACGACACCGAGACAAGTAACTCAAAGGCGCCCGTTATGCCGGGGAAGGCGATCCACGCGATTGACCCCGGTAAGGAAGCGGGAAGCTGATGCCGTACGCCAGCGTGAAGCAGCTTCCGGCCGCGGTAAAACGCCTTCCGGGGCACGCAAAGCGCATCTTCCGCGCCGCCTTCAACTCGGCCTATAAGCAGCATTCGGGTGACGAAACGACGGCGTTCAAGATCGGGTGGTCCGCTGTAAAGAAGCAGTACCGCAAGCAGGGAGACCGCTGGGTGGCCCGGCAGCAGGACGCGCAAGGAGACAACGAGATGAAGCGGCTCTGGGCCGATTTGAGCACCGTTTACAAGAGTTACCTGGACCAGGCGCCGATGGGCGACCTGACCAACGTCAAGGACGCGCTGGAGCTGATCGAAGGGCTGAACCAGGCGGCGGAGCCGGAGATGGTGGCCCTGCGGCAGCTCGAAGAGACCTGTGTCCCCGCCATCGGCTTCGATCTGGAGCAGGACTATAACTACAACCGGTATAAGGAGAGCGGCCTCAACAACAGCGAGACGCATCACAACTCCTACCCCGGCAGCCTGCAGCATCAGATTCGCTGTGTCTGTCTGGCCGCGCACGCGGACGAAGAGGTTTCCGAGTACCTGGGTGATTACGGGTTCATTCTCGCCGTTTATCCCAATTACATTATCACCTGCGCCGCCGACGATTACGAGGCTCAATCGGCCGACTACTGGCAAGTCGACTACACCTTCAACAAGAACACGTTCGCCGTCACGTTCGGTGACGCGAAGCAGGTCGATGTCGGTGTGGTCGTGGTCCCTAAAGGAACGATGCCGCAGGAAACTCCGGAGAAGGAAGCGGCGGAGAACGGGGACGGCGCGGATGACGACATGCAGGATCAGGACGCCGGCCAGAATTTCAAGACCGAGGGCGGCCAGAAGTTTTCAAAAGGCGCTTACCTGATCGTGCCGGACGCTGAGAAGCCTTCTACCTGGAAAATCCGTATCGAGGAGACGCCCGGCAAAGTCACCGTGCCGCAGTTGGGCCGCGCCTACGCGGCCCTCACCAAAGGGTTCCGCGGCAACAAGGTGCAGGCGTCCTCGGGCGACAAGAGCGCGGCCCTGGCGGCGCTGAAGGCCAAATACAAGGCGATGGGCGCCGATTGGCCCGGCAGCGAGAAGCAGGAAGCCGACGACACGCCCGATTGGGTGCTGCAGGGGCTGGACCCGCCGGGCGGCGACGAGACACTCGTCCAATCGCAAACCTGCCTGCTGCAGGTGAAAGAGCTGGACGAGGAGTCTGGCATCCTGAAGGTCTCGGGGATCGCGACCACCGGCAACGTCGTCAACGCGAAGAACCAGGTTTACCCGACGCAGGTGTGGCAGGACAACATGCCGCGGCTGACCCGGATGATCGAGCAGGGCAAACTGGTCGGCGAGATCCAGCACCCGGCGGATGGGAAGCCGACGCTGGACCGGACGGTGATGAAGTATACGAAGCTCGAACTCGCGGGCGACGAACTCAAATTTGAGGCAGATATTCTTCCGACCGACCCCCACGGGAAGAATTTGCAGGTCCTCATTCAGAATGGCGTTTCGGTCGATATTTCCAGCCGGGGAGCCGGGAGTATGAAGGTGGGCGACTGGAACGGAACGCCAGGGGTCAGCATCGTGCAGCGGGGTTTCCGCAACGATGCGTTCGACGCAGTGATCTCTGGCGCAAGTCCGGGGTCAACCATTACCGGCTGGCAATTGCAGTCAGCGGACAATCAAACACCGGAGGATACGGAGGAAGAGATGGAACTGAAGGAAGTTGTTGAAAAGCTCGCAGCTTCGGTGGCGGCGCTGGCTGCGGGTCAGGAGAAGATCACCGCTGATTTGAAACAGGCGAAGGACACCGAGATCACGAAGGTCGAGGCCGTGAAGCCGGAAGAGAAGCCGGTGGAGCAGGGTCTGACGACCGTGCATCCGGAGATCGAGCGGGCCTCGCAGATGGCGGCTCTGATGGAGCAGTCGCTCGTGCGCGGCCGGGTCGAGAGCATGGTCGAAGAGACCAAAGCTAAGGGTGAGTGGGCACCGGCGTTCATCAACGCCTACCGCAAGCAGTTGACCAATGCCAACTGCAAGACGCTCGCCGAGCTGGAGCAGACGAACGAGCGGGTGACGAAGCTGATCGCCGACATGGTGCAGGACGCGCCGAAGTTCCCCGGCAAGGGCTTCAGCGTGCAGAAGGACGTGGGCGAGCGGGGGCTGCAGACGCCGCGCGAGGTGATCGAGGCGCTGGTCGCCGACCTCCCCGACGATCTGCCGGGAATGGACTCGGGGATGAAGCACTTCATCCAGCAGGACGAGAACGGTGAGCCCGTCGTCCCGAACCACCTGATGACCCCGCGCCGGCAGATGCGGAAGGTCCTGACGAACATGGCGAAGTTCCGCACCGCCGGTTTCGACGGCCCGGCGGCCATTCAAGGTCTGATGCTGCTGTCGCAGGGTCACGATCCGAGTTTTGTCGCGGAGCAGTTCCTGGACCAGTCCATTCCCTCGGGCGTGACGGCGGTCGGCAACTCGGGCGCCCCGTCTTCCGCGATCTTCATCTTCCCGCTGGTGCGGCGCGTCTATCCGCAGTTGATTGCGACCGAAGTGGCTTCGGTGCAGCCGATGGACCGGCCCGATGGGAAGATTTTCTACCTGGACGCGTATCGCCAGTCGCCGGGCACTGACTCGGTGGACATGGGTGGCAATACGGTCTCGGGCGAGATGCGGATCGACCGGTCGGACTCGTTCTCCTCGTCCTACGCCAATAACCCCGGCGAGTTGAACACGGCGCAGCTCATCCAGCTTCGCCTGTCGAACATTTCGGTCACGGCAGACAACAAGAAGCTTTACGCCTCGTGGAGCATTGAAGAGCTGCAGGACCTCCGGGCTTACCACGGTCTCGACGCGAGCCTGGAGCTGGTCGGGTCGCTCGCCCGCGAGATCGCGCTGGAGTGGAACCAGATCGTGCTGCAGGAGATGCTGAACGGCGCGACGGCCGGTAACGAGAACTTCGGCACGACCGCTCCTTCGGGCTATACGCAGAAGGAGTGGGACGAGTATATTTCTCGCTACCTGGACAAGGCATCGAACGACATCTTCAAGAAGCGTAACGGCGATATGACCCACGTGATCGCTGGCCCGGACGCGTGGCTGAAGCTGTCGGCGACGTTCCGCACGGGCACGGACCCGCGCAGCGGCCCGAACCCGGAGCAGTTCGCGGGCCTGACCCTGACCCCGTTCATGATGGGGACCGCGCCGGGGGTCAAGACGTATAAGACCTCGTTCTGGGCGGGGACGAACACGAACAAGATTCTGGTGCTGCGGCGCGGGCAGGACTGGTCGGATACGCCGTACGTTTGGGCACCGTATCTCGACTACGTTTCGCCCGTGCTGACGCTGCCGGATACTTTCAACCAGAAACAAGGAATTATGTCACGTGTAGCACATCAGGTCGTCGTTGGCGACGCCATGGCTACTGTTTCTATCAACAGCGGTCAGACCGGAGTTACCCTCTAAGTTCCCTCTCCAGGGCTGGAGATTTCTCCAGCCCTGGAGATTTTTGAAAGAGCATGATGCCGAAGTTCGCCTGGGTGAAAAACGAGAGTAAGTGCCCGCAGCATTGGGGTCCGTATGGCGTTGAACCCGGCGCCGTTGGGCTTATCCCAGCGGAAGCCGTGACGGGGCGGCTGCCGGCTGGCGTACAGGTGGTTTCCAATAACCCGGACCTGTGGCTGTTCAAGCAGACGGAGCATCAGCCGTTCAATCCGCGATACACCAAACGCTGAGCTTCAGCCTTTCCTGAACCCGTTCCATCACAATCGGAAGGTGCTTGCGCGGGAAGCGGATTGAGACGCTGAACACGATACTCGCTGGACCGGGACGCGTAATGGCAACGGAATCACCGTCGTCATCGCTGTCCATGTCTAAATCATCATGCGGGTGAATGCTGTAGATCCAATCCGATTTCAGGAGGCGGTCTTCTTCTTTCCGGTTGAATGGACGCCAGCAGCGGACGACGTGTTGATAAAAACTGTCATGGTCATCTTCGTACGGATTGGCGACGATATTGAGAAAGTTCTCGGCGTCCATAGCAGACAGAAACTCTATCCAGATGAACCCTTTCGGGACGTTGTTCTCGCATGAGTTGCAAGTGCCAATGTCGAGTTTCCAGAGAGACAGGATCAGGTCGGCGATTCCTTTATCGACGTCGGCGGCGTTGTCGCCGAATTCAATGTAACGGGTCTTGTGGGTGGTCATTTGCTTACTCCTTTGTAGCCTTTGATGTCGCGTAGATCATCAACGCTGGTGTTTGGAAACGCTTTGGCATTGTGATTTAAGACGATTTTGCAGAGCGCGACGAACTGTCGGGGAGACATCGTATATTTCATCATGTTGACCAGTTGGCAACAGAGCACGACGTTTCCTTTCAGATAGCTTGTCGAGTGGTCAATTCGGTCCAGGCTGATTGAGAAGTGGCCCCGAGTCGTTGTCATAGGAAGTCCGGTGTAGTAACAAAGTCCTTTTTGTTTTTCTAGTAGTGACACTAAAAACTCGATGTCGAGGTCGTTATGAAGCATTGGGTTCTTCTTCGAGAATCTCGTGTTCCTCGACCTGTGGAGAAGCATCATCAGGTAGGCTCTTGGATTCGTAGTAATTCGCTCTTCTGCCGCCTTGTACCAGCAGATGGAGCATGTTGGTTTCCACTCTCTACTCATCGGATCAACCTGATAGATAAATTCTTCTGGTGGTAAAAGCTCGTCGCAGCCGTTACAGTGAAAGGTACCGCTTCCTGTATCTGGGCACGTTTTATAGTTGTGCCCCAGACCACCGCAGATTCTGCAGGCGTGTGCTTTTTCAGGGAAACACACGTAGCAAAGTGTAAACGTATTTGGTTGATACCTTTCGAAGCAACTATCATGCATCTCGTAGTCGCATCCAGTGCATACATGCATGTTGTCGGGGTCTACCGGACATTTAGTTTTATTGTGACCCAACTTGCCGCAGTATCCGCAGCGTCCGAGTGATCCTTTAGGGCGTCCCATATTTTCTCCTTTTGTCAGGTGGACTGCTTGTGACGATGCAATATACGTGCCAATTCAGGATACCGAGATGACTAACGACAATATTCTCGACGCGGTGAGGGGAAGAGGTTATCCAGCCGATCCAGATTTAACTGACGACGAGATTATTGAATCTATCAATGGTGTCCAGCGCGACTTGATGTATCACTACCCGATACAAAAGTCGGGAATGTTTACTATCTATGCGAATCAAAGTGTGTATGATTTGTTTAATCCGGTGCAGAACCTATCTGTTTCGCAAGGGGTGTTTCCAGGAGGGGTATCTGTTCTAGAATTAATATGGAGTCCTGCGGGCACCACTCAGGGGCTTTCTGTATTTGGGATAGCTCCTTTTCTTCAAGGACTCACGATTCTCCCAGGCGAAATAAGTGTCTACTCGTTCAACACTCCCTCAGACTGGTGGCAGTGGGATGCCAACTGGGACTCGTTTGTCAACCGTTTTGGAGCACAGCCGTTTCAGCACGTTCAGAACATTCCCGGCTCGCCTATCCGCGTCTACCCGGCGCCCACCGATACGCAGATGGCCTTCGCTCGCTACAAGGCTTATCGCGATCCGACGACCTTTCAAACGAGCGCCGAGGACGAGTCCAGTTTCCTGATGCTGGTGGAAGCCCACTGCTGTTGGACCGTGGCCCGCAAGCTGAAGATGGTGGCGGGTGCCCGTCTCGGTCGCCTGACCGCTTCCGAGAAGCCGGCCCTTTACTGGCAGATGGAAGGGGACCGGATGTACGCACTCGGGATGAAAACCTTCTATGACCACTACTTTGAGATAGGGAGTGCAGTACAGAGAAGTTGACGCACGTTTTCTCTATGACGCGTTGTTTTCGTGTATGATTCTGCACAGAGTGAGGAATTGTTCGTCGTCAAGATCCTGTTTCATCTGGTTACAACGCCAACAACAGAGGACTACGTTTTCTGCAACATAGCCTTTGAGCGAATCCTTTCGGTCAATACTTATAGCCCAATCACCACAGTCGGTAGTCATTTCAATTCCTGAATAGTGACAGATCCATTGTTGGCGCTCTAGTAATTGAATGAGAAAATCAGGGTCGATGGCTGTTGGTAGATTTCGTTTGTCCATCGCCTTCTGTCCCGACTTTAGCATACGGCCAAACAACCAGTTCAAATCCTTGCGTTTTTCATCTCTGTTCCAAGTGCTGCATGTGCGACAATAACTGAGGGGATTACCGCTTTTCCTCAGCTTGTAATTCACTAATGGTAAGCGAAATCGACAGCGCGCGCACCAGTAAAGTCCGTCATCGGGCATTGGGCATGCGTTAATACGGTGTCCGACTTGACCACATCGATGGCAGCAGCGTCCGCGAAGTTCTTGGCAAACACAGCAAATATCGCCATAACGACAGTTTCTGGGATCTTCATAGGTATAGAATCTGAATTCGGATACGCGGCGCGTTATACCACACTTTAAGCACGTTTTGTCGCGTAGAGGGCCGTTGGGGCAATTGCGTCGATAATGACCCTGTTGACCACAATCAGCACACCGAACGATACGAGGCATTGTAATTGTCTCCTTTCGAAGCTCTGTGTATCATAAAGGTGCAAGAAACGTGCCATGCCAAACACCATTGCGCAGCAGACAGGCTCCTATCTCGTCAACCTGGTCAACCGATTCTACTTTCAATTCGGCTGCCAGGGCTCGACGACCACTTTTGACCTGTACCGGCGGACCAACACGGGTCCGCCCGATGACCTGGGTGTTCCGTCGAACACGCTGCAGAAGCTTTACTCTGCCGTCCCGATTGCCTTCGCCGGGCTGATGGAAATTCGGGAGGGCGCGTTTGATGTCATTCCCGAGGGCCAGATTCAGTATCCGATGATCGATGCGATCACCGCCCTCATCGACGTGCAGGCGGGTGACAGCGTGATCCTGGCCATTGATGGCCGCGGCTGGGGTGTGGAGCGGGCGGAGCGGTTTGGCACTCTCATGGTCCTGGTGCTGGACCGGGCGTCGTCGCAAATCTGATGGCCGACCCGATGGCCTCCATTGACGCGGCCAAAGCCACCTTCATGCGCGACGTCCGCGCGGCGATGTATGTTGCCTGCGACCAGGGCGCAGAGCTGCTGCTGGCGGAGATGAAGGCGCTGACAGCCCGCATCGACCACGACCTGAAGGCGCTGCGCGATCTGGGCCACCCGTACGGCTGGGGTAACGGGCGCGAGCCGGGGACGCCGCACGCCGACTGGATCGTTCACATGCAGGACGGCGAGCTGCAAGGGGGCCTGAAGAAACTGCCGCCCATGGTGTCGGGCTGGAAGGTGGAGAGCGACCTGATTTCGGAAGCGAAGCAGACCTGGTATCTCCTGCTAGGAACGAAGAAGATGCGGCCCCGCGATTTCGTCTCGGCCGCGCTGATTATGCGCCGCGATGCCGTCGCCGCCCTCTTCGAGAAGCATTTCCTGGCAGTTCACGACCGCACGGTCGGCGTGCCGTCGACGGCGGCGCTGGAGATGGTGCTGCTCCCGCACGACGAGTTCCCTGCGCAGTTGCCGGGAGGCTACTGATGGCCGCATTAAGGCATATCGCGGCGATCCGCAGTCGCTTACTGCAAAGTGAGTCCCTTGTGCCGATTGTCGCCTTTACGCCGGACAACGTGCCGGCGATCTATGCGAGTCACGTTTGGGATATCAAGGAGCCGGCTTTTCCTTGTGTCACCATCTATCAGGCTGAGGCGAATCTCGGCGTGTGGGCGCCGAGGGTGATTGATTCAGGACGCATTCAGATTGACTGCTACTCGAAACTGAACAGCCGCCAATCGAATGAGATGGAAGAGATGGTCGAGGCGATGCTGCACACCCAGAATATTTATCTGAATGCGCAGAACCCTAACGCTGCCTTCGCTGAGTGTCGTAAAATAAACTGGGGCATGAGTATGTTTGAATCGGATACTCACGCCTGGCGAACCACAGCGATGTATCTCATTCGCGTTTTCGTGTCGTAGCAAAGCAAATAGGGAACCCGAGGAACCCGAGGAGGAAGAAAAATGTCAAGAATCAACACGACCAATATTACTCTGGGTCTCGGAGTCCTGGAGATTGGGTCGTACCTGAACGGCGTCTTTCAGTCATATCGCGATGCGGGTGCCATCAAGGCCGAGGGCCAGATTCAGATGCAGCGCCAGCAGGCGCGATTTGAGAGCGGTCGGCCGCTGGTCGTTCTGAAGAAAGAGACCACCCTGGAGTTGGTGACGATCCAGTTCACCCTCGCCGAGGTATCGGTCGCCAACATCAAGGACTGCATCGGTGGTGGCATCACAACGTCCAGCAACCCGAATGCGACCTTCCTGGACACGACCGGCGTGGCCCCGAAAGGTGATCTGACCTCCAGCGTGGTGACGGTGGGTCTGAACAACCAGTTTACGCTCGGTGGCCAGTGCGACGTGTTCACGGTGGCCTTGCGGTTCACGCACCTGAAGTCCTGCTCGACCGGCAAGCGGCAGATTTTCGAAGGTTACCTCGCCTCCCCCATGGGCAACCTGACCATGCCTTTCCGCGAGACGGACTGGAACCTGTATCAGATCGATTTCGAGCTGCTGGCGGACACGACCCGTGCAGCGGGCGCGCAGTACTTCCAGTTTATCGACGAGCTTTAAGTCTGGTTTCTGACGGGCGGCGACGCACGCCGTCGCCGCCCGTTTTCTTTCACTCGAAGGAGACCCTCTTTGGACGCGATGCCCGATTCCCTGAACCTCGACGAAGTAAGAGAAATCCCGGTGACCCTCGGTGGTCGGACGTTTATCCTCACCCAGCAGCGTCGTTCTCTCCTCCTCCGCATCGTCAAATTCGTCCAGAGCAACGGCGAGAGCGAGGGGAAGAAGCTGAAGGAAGGGGCCGATGACAGCGAGATCATGGAGACGAACTTCGAGAACTCGCTGCCGATCATTGCGTTGATGTTCGGGTTCGATACGAAGGATGAGGCCACGAAGGAGACCATCGCCTTCCTGCGCGAGCACCTGAGCCCACAGCGGGCCTTGAAGGTCTTCAAGGCGTGGTGGGAGTTGAACGAGGTCGACGATTTTTTTATTCGGCGGGGGAACATGCTGATGGACCCCGACATCGCACAGTGGATGAAAACGCAGCGACGCGCCATCGCGGCGGAGCCGCTGGCCTAGACCCGAACGATTCGGATTTCGCGACGACTGTGCTCGATGTGGTCGAGGAGCTGGCCCATCAGTGGGGTAAATGGCCTGAGGAGATACTGCGGATGCCGTGGGTGAAGCTGAAACGCTGGATCGACGTCTATTTGAAACGGCGGCGCCGGGAGTGGAAGCTCCAGTGCGCGCTGACCTCGATGGGGGCTCGCAGTCAGATGAGCGGTATGATGGGCGGCGGCGGCGGGGCGTACGAAGAGATGTCGGATGAGGATCGGCTCAGCGCCTTTGCGGAGTTGGATATTCCCGTGGTGAGACGGCGAGTGGATTAGGAACACGGTTCGATGGCCTTCGGGGAACTCATTACATCTGTCCACGCAGACCTGGCCCAGCTTGACAAGGACCTGAACACGGCCCGCGAAAAGCTGAAGAAGTTCTACGAGGACGCCAATCGGATGGGGGCTCGGCTCTCCGCTGGGGGAGCCGGGCTTTCTGGTGCCGGAGGTGGGGGCGGCCGTGGCGGACTTGATGTTGCCGGCGTCAACGCGCAAGGGCGACCGCTCTACATCCCCTCAAGAGTTGAAGAAAACGATGCGCGTCGCTTTCTGGCTGTAAAGAAGCGGGCCATCGACGATAACCTGAAATTAGAGGCCGATGCTCGCAAGAGATCGGACGCTGAGAATCTGCGCCAGTATCGGTCCCGCATTGCCGATGAGAAGACTGTCGCCAACTTCAAAGCGGATGCCGATAAGCAGGCCCTCGGTCTGGCACAGGCCAAGAGCGCCAAGATACAGGCCCTGACCAAGGAGGAGATGAAGCTTCGGCAGCAAGCCGATAAGGCCCGTCTGGACGCCGAGAAGGAAGTGTCCGTTCTGTTTGCGAAACAGACGAGCCAGAATCGGCAAGAGAACATTCAGAAGCTTCGTCAATATCAGAAAGACCAGACAGTCGAACTGCAGAAATCGGCCCAGGCGGCGGCTCGCTTGAACCAGCACTTCGACAAGATGAAGGACTCGCTGGGAAACATCGCCAATCAGGCCAAAAACGTGGCCGGTTTCCTGGGCCTGGGTGCCTTCGCGGGGATTGGCGCGGCCGTTGCTGAGGCGTTCAACTACAACCGCCAACTGCAGTTGACGAAGCTCTCGCTGGCTACCGACCTGCAGTTGACGACGAAGATCGTCGATCAGCATGGTAAGCAGGTCAGTCGGCAGAAGGAACTGAACGTCAACCTCGCCGAGTCGCAAACCATCCTCAACCAGATTCGGAAAGAGGCGGAATCGACGACGCTGACCGAGAAGGAACTGCAAGCGGTGAGCCGCATCGGCCTCGCGGGTGGCCTTCGCGGCGGTGCGGCCCAGAACCCGGCGGAAGCCATTCACCTCGTTGCGCAGCTCGGGAACCTCGCCAAGATTTTGCAGCCCAACCTTGGCCCGGAGGCGCTGGTCGCCAGTGTCCGGTCGGTAACGGGCGCTTCGCCGGCTGTGCGGCGAACGGCGCTCGGACAGGTGCTTGACCTGGACCCGAAGCAGCTTCGCGCTTGGAAAGAGCAGGGAACCCTCGTCCAGCACCTGTTAGATATTCTCCATCGGGCCGATAATATTGTCAACCAAGCCAACGCCTCGTTTGAACATCTCTGGTCCACCCTGATCTCCAAGGGGCAGCGATTTTTGCAGTTGTCAATAGATAAGGTGTTCGAAAAGATTACCGGTCGACTTCTGGACCTGAATAAAGAACTCACGGATGAAAAGATTGAAACATGGGCGAAGCAGTTTTCCGAAGAGCTGGTCAAAGCGTACGATGCGATCCAGAACTTCGGAAACAGCGACGGCTTCAAAGCCGTTCAGACGTTCTTCAAGTTTCTGGTCAATCACGCAACGGAGATTCTGAATGTCTTCCTCGCGGTGAAGGGCGTTCAGGCGCTGAAGACCGGGCAATCCATTCTGCAGGACGTGGCAACGGCCGCCGGGGGCTTTGCGAAACGCGGCGCGGGAGGGGCGGTCGCCGGTGTCGAGGAGGCAGGGGCCGTTGGCGCTGGAGCGGTCGCCGGTGGCTTACCGGCCTTTATGGGCGCTGTGGGCGGTTTGGCTGGCTTCCTGGCAGCGGCGGTTCCCGTGGTGATTGCCGGTCTGGTCGGTTACGGCATCGGCAACCTGCTGCAGGCGACGGTTGGCCCGTTGGCGGAAGCGGTCGGGCATTACTTCGGCGGGACAGGACGGGGGAACGCGTCACTCAATCGGTCGATTGCCGGGGGTGAGGGAGCGGTCGGGCGCCGGACTCCGCTGCAGCGACAGTTGGCTTCCCTGCGCGGCCAGGAGCTGCAGGATCGGCAGGCATTCATTTCGGCTCAAACGCCGGATGAGGTGGCCTCGACGGCAAATATCCTGCGCGGGACGCGAGCCAAGATCGCCCGGCTCGAACGGGAGGGAACGGAGACCGCGCATCGGGAACTGCTGCATCGAGTGGCGCTGGAAGGGGCCGTCGAGGATGAAGCGGCCCAGAAGAAGCGGCGCAAAGCGCAGGAGTTGGAAGCATGGCTGCATCGTCTCCTCGCCAAAGGGACAGAGGATGAAGTCGAGCAGCTCAAACTGCGCTACAAGGCGGATGCCGAATCGGTCTACGCCAAGCTCGGTGTCACGAAGCGAGCAAATCAGGTGGTGGCGCAGCTTCATCAGCAACTGCTGGAGAAGATTCGCGACTATAACGAGGAGAGCGCCAACGAAGAACGGAAGCGCATCGCTGATCTGCGCGACGACAAGCTGGCGAAGCTGGAAGCCGAGTATCACGACAACCTGAAGACGATCAAGGACTCGGACGCTTCCGAGGCCGATCAGGCACGCGACCGATTAGCAGCGTTCGCCAAATTCCAGCGGGACAAATTCGATCAGCAGCGGGAATGGTCGGATAAGGCGCGAGAGCTGGCGAAGCAGGCGGTCGACGACGAGATCGAACTGCAGCGGACCCGCCAGAATCTCCTCAAGGAGACCGCAGAGCTTCAGAAAAAGTTCGCCAAACAGGCGAAGGACCTGGCTCGCGAGGAGGAAGATGCGGCACGGGATTATAGTCGCGCGCAGAAAGATCGCCAGATGGCCGATGCTCGATTGTTTGGGACTCCTTCCCTTAGCGAACCAGGACGATTCATTCCGAACCCTACTGGAAACAGAGGAATTCCTTTAGGAACGCTTGGCCCATTGCAACCCACTCAACTTCCTGGGCCGGCCCAATTTGATCCGTTTGCGAACATGGAAGGAACTCGTCTTGCCAATGGCTTCCTCCTCCCGCCTCGGCTTCTTCGGGCAGCCCAGCCGGCATTTGTCGACGAACAAGAATCGATTCGTACAGCAGCGGAACAGTTGTTTAATAGAAGTAATATTGGTGCCGCGTTAGCCCAACGTTTTCAGGGCCAAGGACAAACACAAGAATTCGCCCAGGCCAACGCTGGTCAGCAACTCCGCGAGTTGATCAACCAGGCGCAGCAGCCGGGTGGAGCTGGCGACATTCTGTCAAAACTGCGTGACCTGGGACTGCCGGCGTCTCCGGAGTTCGCGGCCCAGATCCAGCATCTTGGAACGCGGGCACTGAATCTACAAGGGCGAGAGGAAGAGGCCCAGCACGCTGCCGAACAGGAGCAGATTAAGCGAGAGAAGGAAGATGCGAATCGGCCGGTCGAGGATGCTCGGCGACGCATTGCCGATCTCGCCGACCAGGAAGCGCAGGCCCGCAAGGACTATCAGGAGGGGATCAAGCGGATCCAGGACGAGTATAAGCAGCAGGTCGTCGACATCACCGGCAAGTTTACGCAGTTGGGGGTGGAGACGGCGAAGCTGACCCGCGAGATGGCGGCGAGCAATCAGCGCATCCCGACGGACCTGCGGGGGCTGCTGGCCCCGTTCCAGCACATGATGCAGGGGCAGGCCCGCGGGCATGTGGCGTCGGCGCTGGCCCCTGTCTACCATATCACCTTCGGGCCGGGTTCGCTTTCCGTGAAGGGATTGACGCTGGCGGAAATCAAGACGGCTTTGCATGACCTTCTGGTGCGCGAAGGGCGGGCGGCTGCGCCGCCGCGGAGATAGGCGATGCCCCTCAATACCCCGCTAAATGCCAGCGCCGTAACCCTCGCGGATTATCCAACGGGCCTGAATCTGGTGCGCCTGGACATCGACCCGACCAGTTATGACCCGTTCGCGATCCCTATTCGCGGCTCCTCCGGGCAAGCCCTGGACGGCTCAGTGATCCACCAGGTCTTTGGCCTGAACATCGAGGACTTCACAATCACCTTGCGGGGCCAGATTACCGCCATTCCCACCCTGCAGGCGCTGTGGACCAAATACAAACAGGCTGGCGGTGGCCAGGAGTTCATTTTCAACGACTGGTACACCAACTCTTTTGTCGTAATCTTCACGCCGGGCATCGATGCGTTTCACCCCGAATACTTACTCGGGACCGCAGACAGCTTCAATTACGTGATGAGCCTGAGGATCATTTCCATCATCAGTTGGTTCGGTGGGAGTTACTGAGAAGAAATACGCCCGGCCCTTTTCCCTCTTCCTGACAGGCGCTCGCAGGGTCGCTATACTGTTCCTATGGAGATCGCGCATGAGCTGTAGGAACTGGTACCTTTCGTACGGGGGAGGGTTAGGCGACGTCGTTTACGACTACCTGAAAGACCGTTCCGCCTGGCGCCTCGCCAGCCTTGTCAAAGACTACGGTGGGCGCGTTCGAGTCTACACCCTTTGCCATAACGACGGCGTGAATGACCTCTTTCGTCAGCACCCCTACATCGCGGAACATATCTCTGAACCCTGGCACCTCTCGGTCCCCGAAGACGCCGTTCGTTTCTCCAACCCTATCGACGGTTACCTGCCGCTCCAGCACGACCAGTACTTTCGGCGCGAGTTCGGCATGGATTTCCAACTGGAGCAGCCGGAAATCTACCTCTCCCCGCAGGAGAAAGCGCAACTGGCGGCGCTGGGCGGTCAGCGACCCTTGATCGTGGCGCAGCCGTTCGCCGGTCTTTCAGATCGGGACGGATATGATTCCGATAGCTTTGAAAAGCAGGTAGCGCAGATCGTTCGGTTGGACTCCCGAGCGCGCATTGTAGTGGTCGGAAAAAACCACGCCCGCACCCATAAGTACGCCCCCGAGGTCCTGAACTTCAGTCATCCAAACGTGGTCAATCTGATCGACCGCGCCGGCATCAGATTTTGCTGGCATCTGGTATACCAGGCGGACGCGTTTTTGGGGTGCCACAGCAACCTGATACGGACGGCCTGGGATGCCCGCAAGCGAAACGCCTGTATCCTCCCATGGCCCCTGATGGAGCGGCACCTGTCAGAGATCGACGGCAAGTATACGTTTGGCTGGCGGTATTCGGAAAGCCGCCGTTTTACCTATCCGTTCGACGGGACGGGTCAACGGCAGTTCGATAAGCTGGACACGGGCGGGATCGCCCGTTTCATTCTGGGGCGGGAATAGAGAGACAATGAAACCAATTTTTCGAATGGATGATCATCCTTTTGAAGTAGGCCAGATTTGGGCGATTCAGTTGTGGACTAAGAAGGAAGATCGTTTTGTGCCCGTCGATTTAACGCTTCGAATCCGCTCTTTGGATCGGGTGTGTCGCCGGGTGACGGCTTACTGCGACGAAGACCAGACGACGCGAGAGTATCTGTTTGATTATTTTCAGTCCTTCGGGAGACTAACCACTCGCCGTGACGTCTATTTGACCGACGAGGACATTCAGATTGAGAACGAGAAGGTTGGAAAAGAACTACGGCCGGGAATGATCGTGTGGCATATTCCGGAGGCGCCCACAGAGGCGGACGATCTTACCCTCGTTTGCATAACCGATATGGATCACCGCGACAGCAATAAAACATGGTGCGTGAAGGTCTCTGGAAACCCGGCGCAGATGTATTCGAAGCGGCGGTTGCGTCACTGAAAGGATAATTCGAAGTGGACGAATTGATTTCCGTAACGGATGAAGAGATTGCCCAGCATAACGCGACGATGGAGGATGCCTTTAAGCCGGGAACATTCGCCTGGTATATACCCGCTGGCGAAATTCGACGAAGCGACATTCAATTGGTTTGCGTCACGGCGCTCACTCCTGATGATGAGAATTTCGCGTACTGTGTCCTGGCAAGCGGGAGCACGAAAGGGGACTTGCCCTGGAAACGCCTGAAAGGAAACGTCATGCACCGGTCGCCAGGGCCGTGTTCCTTTAGCCTGCAGCGCGCCGTCTAGCGTATGGGGTCGACTGAGTATCCGCTCTTCGACTCAATGCTGCGCGGTATAGGCCGAGCCATGCGGGCTCCGTTACTCCGGAAAATCGATTCCGATCTTCGCCTCGCAGCCGGATTACTTTCTGACGAAGGAATCAATCGCTTAATGCTCGTTCCTAATCGCTGTCCCGCCTGCCTGTCTCATTCGACCTACACCCTCGCCGGCAACGAGTTCCAGACCTGTGACCGCTGCGGCACCATCGCCGCTCGCAACCGGCGGACGACGGCGACGTACGATGCGGTCTACGTGGCCTCCCGGTATGACCGCTACCGGACGACGCGCCAGATGAGCCACCTGCGCCTCGCGGTGCTGGAGGGCGTCCTCCACCTCTACGAAAGCCTCGCGGAGGGCTATGGGACGGTCAGGAAGGGCCGTCTGCTCGACGTGGGGTATGGGAATGGGGACTTCATCCGGACGGCCAACCAGAACGGCTGGGATGCGTGGGGGAACGACGTCAACCCGACGGTGTATGAAGGGGTGCGGAAGGCCAACCTCCCGAACCTGCCCGACTGGCCCATTCGCTACCGGGTCATCACGTTCTTCGACGCCCTGGAGCATTTCGAAGACCTTAGTCATGCTCGCTGGGTATCGCACGCGGCTGATTGGCTGCTGCTCTCTTTCCCGGCGGTGCCGTCGACGTTTCCATTCGATACGACTTGGAAGCATTACCGCCCCGGTGAGCATCATCTGCACTTCGACCCGAGCCGTCTCGCGAACATCTTCAGTCACAATGGTGTGACGGCCAAACTGGTTTATCAGGGTCATCCTGAGGATCAGATTCGAAAATCGACAGGAGACGGCCCAAATATCTGGACATGCGCATTGAGGTGTTATGGTAAACGCTAATTCTCCTACTGTTTCCAGATTCATGAAGTTTGTTCGTCGTTGCCCAAGTGGGTGTTGGTTGTGGAGTGGATGTATACTTAAAAACGGTTACGGACAATTCTGGTTGAACGATAAGAATTGGAAAGCACATCGAGTTTCCTACTTACTATTCAAAGGTCGACTAATAGAAGGGCTGGTAATCGATCATCTCTGTCGCAATCGAGCCTGTGTGAATCCCGATCATCTGGAATTAGTTACGCACAGAACGAACCTACTCCGAGGCGAAACTCTTAATGCAAAAGAGCTGAATCAAACGCATTGCAAAAGAGGTCATCCTTTTGATGACGGAAACACCTATGTAGATCCTTCGGGAAGTAGATCGTGTCGAACATGTTTAAGAGCAAAATACAAAGCATATCGCCAGCGTAAGAAGGTGAATGCTGCGTCCCTTCGCTGCACAAAGGAGAACTCAAAGTGAACATCTTCGCCCTACTTCGCATCTTCGGTAAGGATTTCGTTTCCAAAGAGATCAAGTCGACACTCGATCATCACCTGTCTGCAGCCGGGGCCACGCAGTTGGCCGCGAGCCTGCAGGCGGCGGGAACGGCGCTCTCGGCCACGCCACCGAACAATCAGGCGGCAGCCGATGCCCTGGCCGATGTCGTTCTGAGTATCCACTAAGGAGGTGGAAGGGATGAACCGTTCTGATTATTGGCTTGTTTTTCGAACCGAAAAGACTAACTGGAGGGTGTATTCCGATATCGGTGGAATCCTCATTCACTTCACCAGCAAAGAGGCAGCAGAGGAAGCAGGAAAACGGCTTCTGGAGAACGGTGTTGCAGAAGGTATCTGGATTCTCCATGCTCCTATGGCGTGGTACTGGAATAAGCCGCCAATGGAGGGTAATATCGTGTGCTCGAATGATTAATTCAGTACCGAGGAGTTATCAATGGCGATTCCGCTGACCTTTACGAACGGCGACGTCACGGTAGAGTTCTGGGCGACGTGGAGTTACAATCCCGTTCTGCGAAAGACGGAGATCAACCTGGTCGGCTATGCAAATCAGAGTGGAGAAGTGATTCTCCACTCTGAAGACGTGTCTGAGGTGGTGGAGCAGTTCAAGGAAGAGCAGTATCGGCCCGTTTAGGAGAAGCAATGCTGACCGAAGCGAAACTGTTTGACGCCGAGACCGAGCGGTATGTGATTAACCGGTCCATCATCGATAAAGTGGCCCTACCGGTGGGGGACCGGTACGATGACGAGCTGTTTCAGCAGTATTTTGCCGACTACTGTGGAGTAGCTAGACGCTATCAACCGAAGCGCATCTTTGAAATTGGCGTCCGTTTCGGATATACGGCCATCGCATTCATGCTGGCCCTACAGTCGCTGCCCGATGCGCCAGAAGCCGAATACATGGGAATCGATGATGAGAGTTACCATTTTGCTAGTTGTGCGCGCGCAAATCTGAACTTCGCGACGGCGCTGCCGAATCATTTCATGTCCGCAATCAAGCACAATTCCTTCAATGGATTGCCGGAGGGTATCGGAACGTTTGATCTCATCCACGTAGATGGCAATCATACGGCCGTAGGGGTGATGAACGACCTTAATCTCGTCTGGAGGATTCTGAATCCCAGCGGAGTCATTATCATCGATGACGCCGCGCCGTTCGATGATCGGGGGCAACCCGGCGAAATCTACACGGCGGCGATGGAGTTTCTGTCGCGGTTCGAGAACTCGCCGGAACAGGTTGAGTGGCAGTATCAGCCGAACCAGAGGGGGCATCTCATCGTCAAACGGTGCGCGTGAGAATGCCATTTAGTCGGCCTTACCGAGTAAGCGTTTTGCGGCAGTTAGGCGGGGTGGGTGACCTCTTAATGCTTACACCCGTATTCCTTGGGCTCAAGGAGAAGTATCCGGGCTGCAAGGTTACTGTCGCGACGACCTGGGAGTATCAATCGGGCGCGCTGCCGCAACTCCTCCGCAACAACCCTTACGTCGACCATATCGTTCGCGTCGAGCCGATGGAGTTTGCGACCGGGATGATGAAGCATGCCCGCTGGGAGTTCCGCGGCGTGCCGAACGAGCACATCCCCGACTGCGTGCAGAGCGCCGACCTGGTGATCGAGCTGTCCGTCATCTGCGCCATGACCGAATCGAGAGAGATGGCTTCTCCGGAAGGGGTGCGCTCCCACCGAACAGACATCTGGTGCAAGGCGGCGCACGTCAACCCCAGCAGCCATCGTCCCATCCTCTGCCTGACGAAGGACGAGATGGCCTGGGGCCGGCAGTGGTGCGATGAGAACCTGGGGGAAGGGATACGGGTCGGACTGCCGCTGAAGACGATGAGCGGAACGGTGATCGGCAAGGATGTCAGGGGCTGGCCCCACACGGAGGCGTTCGCTTACGATCTGCAGCGGGCCGGTTACCAGGTGGTCACGCTGGACGCCACGCGCCGCATTCACGATTCCATCCCGGCCTTGCTCGGCAAGCCCATCCGCCAGGTCGCGGCCGTCATCGCCCACCTGGACGCTCTCGTGACGCCCGACACGGGTCTGCTGCACGTCGCGGGCGCAGTCGGGACGCCGATCCTGGGCCTCTTCGGTTCAACTGATGGCGACCTGCGGATGAGAGAGTACTGCGGTTCGTATACGATTTCCAAGCGCATCATCCCGTGCGGCAACTGCTTCTATGCTTATCCGTGTCTAAAGAGCCCGAAGCAGGCGGAACACGTCGCCTGTATGAAGCGGATTACGCGGGAGTTAGTGATGCACGAATTGGAGGTCCTACTGGAACGGTTTGGCCACGCCCTCCCTCGCGCCGTCACGGCCTGATGCCGGTACAATAAAGGTATGAGCGCGAGCCTCCAGTTCTTCGATTCGGACGGGGTAACGGTCGTAACGACTGTCAGCCTCGGCAATATCCCGACGCCAGGAACTTCGGCGCCGCGGAAACTGTTTCTCAATAACGCGGGGAACCAGACGGCGCAGAATGCGACGGTGGCCATTGAAGCCATCGGTACCAACGATGGTTCAACGTACGCGCAAACAGCGCCGGACGTCAGCGGGTCGCCGGGCACGTTTGGAACGTCGACTTTGAATCTGGGGAACATCGCGGTGAGCGCCTCCGTCCCTTTTTGGGTTCAATCTGTTTTGATTAGCGGATTGACTGCAGATGGTAACCCTAGAAGGTACACGCTTCTAGGGAGTGCCCAGACCCTTTAACCGAAACGCAGTTGGTCGCGGTACTTTGGAAAGTTCTGGTAGTGATTGAGAACGATGTCGCGCTTACGAGGCAAGAAGGTCGCGGCGTCTTCATAGAGATAGTTGGCGATGCGAAGACCTTGTGTGTTACCTGCGTAGCGGAAAGTAAACGCTTTGTCAGACCGGGGATGTGGCGTCAACTTGAGAGGATAGAGTTGACATATGGTAGCCAGATGGTTTCTCGCGGACTCAAGGAACCATAGATTCCCAATTAGCGTGTAGGCCATCGAGCGAGTTTTGGTGCAGAAACACCCATCGCCGTCACTATAGCCGCGAAGATAGTGGCGAAAGGCCCACATCGGTAAATGCGGCCATCGAACAGAATTAGTTTTTCTTGGTCCAAGCCCTAGTTGTTTGAGGTCTGCCACCATTTGCGGGGAACGAATTTGTACGTTGCAAAAACTTCGATCTTCGTAGATATACTGATGTACGGGAAAGGTCGATTTCATGTCGACGCTCATTCTTTCGAGATGATCGGTGTCATTTAACTTGAGGGAAATGGAAATAACATCATCGTCGAGAATGCATCCGTCTGCCGCTATAAATCCGAACCAGTAAAGTGAAATCGGATTCATTACATCGGAAAAGAAACTGTCATTGCATGTCCTAATACTGGCATAATATGCTTTTAAGCCATCTGGATCGTAAACATTCGGTAGCTTTAAGATGGTTGCTTTTGAGACGCCATATTCCTTTGCTAAGGTTCGACTAGAAATCCCTTGTTCGCGCTTCATTATGATATCTCGGGCTTGTTCAAAAGATAATTTACCTACCATCGGTTTGTCCATCACTACGTTGTGGCGGCGTAAGGCTTTGTAGACCTGACTTCGATTGACACCTAACGATGCAGCGATTGTTATGGTGGAGTTGCCCGAACGATATAACGCGACAATACTTTCCATGCAGTCCTTTGTCAACGAACCTTCGTTGGATGGCCGGATTGGAATCTCCATCCGTCGCAGCCAGTCGCACACGGTTGTTGCCCAGATGTTGAAATCCTTGGCGATGGAGTGGGCGGACTCGCCAGCAAGGTACCGCTGGCAGACTTCTTTGATCTGTTCTTCCGTCAATGCTCTTTTCATACTTTAGTCTCATGCAAGAAGCATTCCATTCAGGAGATCGATATGGCCGCAGGGTTTTCATGGAGCCAGCGTAACGGAGCGTCTGGGATTGTTACCGATCTTGGTAGCAGTGGCAATTTGTTTAACTTCAAGTCGAGCGACGACGCCACTGTCTCCGACTATGCTACATTCCCTATAACTGCGGGCAATTCCTCGATGGAATGTTGGTTGCGAGCGCATATGACCGCAACTTTTAACCGTGTAGATGGATTTCGCGTATGGCAATCGGTCGATTTCTCCCCCAACACCGGCCTTGCTATCTTTTACAATGGCCAGCAGGTCACCTATCTGCAGCCCGCCGCAGGAACCTCCTCCATCGCCACCTCTTCGCTCCCGAAAGCCGACCCCGGCTCGACGAACGTGAGCATTGGTGGAAACCTGTCGGGATCGCTGGTGGCGCCGGGTTACTCGGATCACATCGTTTTGCAGTTGCGCACCGGGGCCAATGCGGCACCGGGTGACACGAGTTTGACGACGGTCTCATTATCATATAATGAGAACTAGACATCTGTAATACACAGGAGAATCCATGTCTGGTTGGTACGGAGTGGACCTGGATGGCACGCTCGCTTACTACAAACCGGGAATGGCCAGCGCCCTCCTCATCGGTGACCCGATTCCGCCCATGCTGGCGCGGGTCAAGCAGTGGTTATCCGAAGGGAAGACTGTCAAATTGTTCACCGCTCGCGCCTGCGATCCTGATCAGATCAGACCTATTCGCGAGTGGTTAAAAAAGCATGGTCTTGAGCAGATGGAGATTACGAACATCAAGGATTACAGTTGCATCGAAATCTGGGATGATCGGGCGGTGCAGGTCGTGATGAACACCGGTCTTCGTGCCGACGGCCTTCTTTAAGGAACCCTATGTCAGAGACTCACACCATTAACGCCGACCGTAACTTTGAGGTCAAGGTAGCCCCTTGCCTTATTACCAAGCAGTTCGACCGCTGCATCGTCGTTAAGCTCGGGACCGTCGTCCTTCCCGCCGATGAGTTGAACGAGGAACGGGTCGTGGAGGTAATGGGGTCCTTCTCCCGAGAAGGGCTCGATACGCTGCGCCGCGATCTGGAATCGGTGCCGGACCCGATTGGCCTGCCGACGCAGGAAGCGGTCAACCGCGACACGCCTTATCAATGGGCCGTCGTCATGGAGGACGGCGAGCATTACCAGCAGTACCCGGTGGAAGGCGGCGAGACGCCGTTTTCCAGCATTCACCTGCCCGACGTCGATCAGTTCTGGATCATGCCCCGCGAAAACCCGAACGCGCTCCCCTGGTATGGGTTGATGCGCGGGAAGGGCTGGTTCGAGCGCGGCACGGATGGGGTGACGCGGCCCATGAACCTGCCGCATCCCGGTGACGAGCCGTTCGAATGGCATTACTACCGGCATAACGTGATCACCTTTGCAATGGGTGGGGGCGAGTGCGAGACGCTGCCGCCGCACGTCGTGCAGTGCCTTGGCTGGCGGCTTCCGCGGACGAACCAGGTGGATGTAGTCTTCGAGATCGGGGTGGAATTCGAGGGGAGCTGGCAGGTCTGGAAGAGAGAGCCGCTCGACGACCCGAGATGGGAATAGGTCAGGTCTAAATGGCAGCAGTGGAACAATTTGCGAACCTCAATGTGAGCCTTGGTCAGGCTCAGACCTCGATCAATCAGGGCGGCGGCATCGGCTCCGGTGATACCTCAATGACGGTCGGAGGCCACACTGGCTTTCCATCCGTGGCCCAATATCGCTGCCTGATTGAGAACGAGCTGATTCTGGTCACCGGCGGCGCTGGAACCAATACCTGGACCATTCAGCGGGGCATTGAGGGGACGACCGCCGCCGCGCACGCCAACAGCACGCTCGTTACCCACATCCTGACGGCCGGCGGCCTGGAAGGCGTCTGCGGGCAGACGGTCCTTTCCGATGTCTACGCCAACCTCCCTTCGGCCGGGACCGTGGGCAAGCTCTATCTCCCGACAGATGGCTACGCGCTGCAGCGCGATGGCGGGTCCGCATGGTCCCTCTTTGGCCCGATGTGGCCCCTGACGCTGCCGCCCGCCCTTGGAAGCTGGACGCAGGTCAACGGCACCGGGGCCACCTTCTCGACGTTAGCCGGGGCCATCAATATTCTGGCGAACGCCAACTCATCCAACGACCGCAAGATTCTGGCGATGGCCGCGCCGGCAACACCCTATACGATTACCGCCCTCCTCGTCCCCGACATCTACGCCCAGCAGTTCAACGCCATTGGCGTAGGATGGCGCGACAGCAGCACGGATCACCAGGCTTTTATCTGTTTCAACGACGGGGGATCGTCCACAGCGGGCGGCGCGCAAGGAGAAATTGAACTCCGCTCGGTCAACTCTCTGAGTTCGACCGGGTTCTATTCCGGTTACGTGACGCTGGTGGCGTCGACGGTGCCGGCGTTCATCTGGCTGCGGATTCGGGACGACGGAACAAACCGCATCGTTTCCTATTCGCACGATGGGTTGTTCTTCCGCCAGATTCACTCCATTGCGCGCACCACCGATGTCGCTAACCCGAACCAGGTCATGTTTTTCGCCGAGAGCATTAACGCGACTTATCAGGCAGCCGTTACCCTCCTCTCCTGGGCTGTTACCAGTTAAAGTGAAGGTGAACCGTGGCATTCACTGGAGGGCTGGGCACAGCGAGCAGCGGGCTGTCCAACATCGGGCTGGGATCGCTGGGGGGTTCAGCGACCGTCCGAACGGTCCAGGCGAAGGCCAACATCTATGGTAAATCGACCCGCACCGTCCAGGCCCGCGCCCGCATCGGGTTCAAGACGACCACGCAGACGGTTCAGGCCCGCGCCAACATCCTCATTACGGTTACGGCGACCTGTGAAGTCGATTTCAATGTCTTCCCGACCATCACGCAGCGATGCCTCGTTCAGTTCAATGCCAGCGACAAGGTGGTTTCGTATCGAACGGTTCAGGCGAAGGCGCGAATACTGCAGACGACGACGGCGACGTTAGGCGTGACCTACACCGTTAATTACCCCATGCCGAACGGCATTTTCCGGCCAACGGAACGGACGACGTTTAGCTAAGGAGCCAACCGATGGCAACGCTGCGAACCGTTCAGAGCCGCGCAAACATCTTCGCGAAATCGACGCGTACCGTCCAGGCCCGCGCCCGGATTGGCTTTGCGACCCAGACCGCACAGGCAAAAGCGAACATTCGCCTGCCGCTGCCCGCGACCGACGGCGGCTCTGTTTATCAGGTCATCGGCTGGAACGTCGAAGACGACCTCACCTCCCTTTGCCGAACCTTTAACGTCCGCCTGAAGGGCAAAGCGGATCTGCAGGTCGGCAGCCCGATCACGATCAAAGGCGGTTACGACAACAATAACGTCACCCTCGTCAACGGCATTGTCGATGAGGTCGTATTGGATACGGCCACGAACTCCCTGGAGACCATCGTTCAGGGGCGGGACAGCGGCGCACGCGAGCTGCAGTCGATCCGCACGACCTTCTCCATTCCCTCCGAACCGCCGCTCGCGATGCCGCTGGCCAAAGGGGTGATCGGCAATGCCGTCGGTATATCAGGGCTGACGGTCGGGTCCCTGGATTTTCTGGATTACCCGCTCTTTGCCACCTACACAGCTATTGGCCGCACCGCGCCGGAAGTGATCGCTGAGCTGGTGCAGCCGTTCAACCAGTTCCCCAGTCAGCAGTATCACACCCGCATCGCGAACCGACTGGTTTCCGTCGTCGCCGTCAACTACAATCAGATTTCCGGCTTTGGCGGGTTCGTTTCGGTTCCCCGGTCTCTCATCTATCGGATGCAGCGGCGGCAGCTTCTCTACCTGGACCAGCCGCGCCTGAACGAGATCCAGCAGATCGTCATCCGCGGCGCGGCCTACACCGTCCCGAAGACGAACCTTGGCACGGTGACCAAGAACGAATACTTCCGCACCACCGAGATGCAGGAGATCGCGCAGGGAGTGCAGGGCCAGGTCATCGCGCCGGGCGACAGCGTGCAGACCGGGGCAAACCCGGCCGCCTATCAAGAGGTCGTCACCGAGGTCTCCACGTCCAGTACCGTCTACGGCGACAAGCTCTTGAACAATACGGAGGAGATCGTCGTCAACGGCGTGCTCACGACGCGGACGACGGAACGGTACTGGTATACGGAACCGGGAAACATCACGCCGGCCGGTGGCCCGGTCGCTCTCGACGCGGCCTCGCTGGTCAATCAGAGCACGAGCCCTTCGGCGGACGCGCTGCTGTTCATGACCTCCATCGTGCGCTCCGGATTGGTGGCCTCGGGCAGCGGCACCGTGTTTCAGGACCTCGAACGCTCGGTTAGAGAGTGCTTCTACGATGCGGCCGGCAACCTCGCCTGTGAGGCGACCACGACCCAGAGCTACGACACGAGCCTGCTGCAGTGGAAGCTCGCGGAGATGAGCGTGCGCACCCATGCCGAGGCGACGTCGGGGGCCGTCCGCACGCAGCTTTTGAATCTTCAATACGACGGCACGGTGTTCGAATTCAACAACAGCGCGACGCAGGTCGTCGCCGGCGGACGGCCCAGCACGACCCAGCGCGGCTCACGGCGCAGTGTGATCACCGTGCAGGCGCAGTCGCCCTTCGGGGAGCTGGACGGCAGCGGGAACCCGATTGACCCCGGTACCGGCCTGTTCACCTGGTCCTACGAAAGCCCCTATCTCGGGCAGAGCATGTGCGACGTCGTGTTCGGGAACGCCGTCGAGGAGAAATCGCTGCAGTTGACAAACCCGCGCTGGGAACAGGTCGATCTCGAATGCCCGCTCCTGCCGCACGTCTACGCCGGACAGATTTTGCAGGTCGAGGTAACGACAGGCACCTTCCTCACCTACATTCTGGATACGGTGGCCCATCAGTTCGAATCCAATCAGGCGGCGACCCGCCTATCGGGCCGGCGCATTACGACGACCCCTCTTTAACGATGAACATTTTTGATCTCATTCAATCCCCTGAGAACCGGTCGCGGGTCGGGTCGCAGACGATGACGAACGGGACCATCATCGGGCCGGACGGACCCCGCTATCAGGTGACGGTGGCCGGCATCGCCTACACGGCCGATTCAGCGGTGACCGGGCTGCGGCCGGGGGACCGGGTGTGGGTCGTGATGGGCTGGGGCAGCCCTAAAGTGATCGGTCTCCTGGGGCCGGACCAGAACGCCAAAGCATGAACACCCGCGACCTGCTTCTCGGGGATGGGCCGGGTGATGAGCCCCGCGCGCGGCAGCGGCTCCTGCCGTCGCAGCCAGAGGGGACGGACCCGAACCGGGTCTATGTCGGCTCCGATATGGGGGAAATCGCCTACTCAGGAGAGAAGCCGCAGGCGGGCGATATGATCACCATCATCGGGCAAGCGGCCCGGTTGGTGGCCCTGTCGCCGCAGACGCCGGGCCTGTCGATGCCGCTGTTCAGTAATCCCTGTTCCTGCAAATGCCCCGGCAACAGCGGGGTCGCCTTTTACATGCAGAGCGCCTGCCGGAATTCGGTGATCGTGGCCCTCGACGCCCTGACGGGCGCGGTCCTTCAGGTCTTCGGGCTCGGCGATCTCTGGTATGGCCGCGGCATTGCCGTTGACAGCGCCAGCCCGCACAACCTCTACGTGCTGGATGATCGCCGGGTCTTGACGAAGCCGATCCTGACAACGGCCCTGACCCCGACGCGCGGCTACTTTACCCTGGTCGCGTTTACGCTGTCCGGAGGACAGTACCATGCGACGGCCTACACCGATCTGACCGACCCGCTGCCGCCGCCTGCCGGCATCACCGGCTTTCCAGGGATCGCCTTCGAGACCCAGGACCAGGACCCGCCCGGCTTCACCCGACAGAGCCTCTCCGTTATTCAGGGCACGCTGCACCTGACGATGTATAACGCACCGGCCCGCTTCATGACTTTGAGCGGCGGGGTCGTCACCCCCGTCACCCTGAGCCAGAACGGCGTCTCTGTGAACATGGGGCTGCGCGGTCAGATCGTGGCGATTAGCGACTCCCCCGCCCGGAGAACGAACCGGTACTGCATCGCGACGGATGGGGTGAACTATTTTGTGCTGGAGTTCAACGAGACGGGGGTTGTGACCAAGCAACTGGCCCTCGACGCCGAGCCGCAGCCCGCGCAGCTTGCCACGGTTTGCAATCAGATGCTCGTTCTTTCCACCGATCAGACGACGTTGATCCCTTCAACCGAAAACACTCCTTAGATGGCCAAAGAGATTCAGCAGATCGACTTTTGCAAAGGGCGATTGACCAAGATCGCCAAAAGCTTCGACCTGGCGGCGCCCGTCGACACGGCGCCGCTGCTGGGTCTGGCCTCCCTCGGCTGCCGTCCGCTGGTCTCGCATCGCCAGGATGCCGGCAGCGAAATCCTCTCCCGCTTCAAGCAGGATAAGGGGACGATCACGGAGCAGATTCTGACGACCCCGAATGACAGCGGGGTCACCGGAACGTTTCCGAACTTTGAGGAGTGTTTTCCTTACGGCGCGCTCATCGCGGGCCTCGTGGGCAGCAACCCGATTATCGGCTCCGCCACAAACCCGTTCCCGACGACCGAGCCGAACCGTACCCTGCTATGGACGGTGGGGAACGCCGGCTTTACCTCCGTGGTGAATGGCACGCCGAAGTCCCTGACCGGCGATCCGACCGCCTTTGATCGCGGCTCCAGCGCGGAAGCGCAGGTCGGTTTCGGAGGGACGAACGGCGGTGCCTCGGGCGGCAACATGCTCGTTCAGTTGCCGCCGGACAATCGCGAGTATACGGGCGGCGTTCGTCTGCGGGCCAACCATCATTACGTTCCGTTTATCGAGCTGCCTTACTCCCCGCTCCTGCAGCCGCTTCTCTTCCAATACAGCTCGGCGTTCGGCTATTCGATCATCCCCGGCTTCTTTACGGGTGGCCAGGCGGTGATCGGGACCAACGGAACGTGCGATGTCGAAGGCTACGGCGCTCCAGTCGCGCCGTGCCTCGTCTCTGCCAACGGCGATTTCGCTCCGGCGCAGAGCAACGAGCTGAACGGGCCGTCCCTCTCCCGTCAGTACAATCTGTACCGGCTGGCCCCCTTTACGCTGCCCGGCTTCGGCGGCAGCTTTAATCAGACCTTTGATGTGCCGCAGTCCAAAATTCGGGCTTACCTGTGCGTTTACGTTGACAGCAGTCGGATCGACAGCGTGGTCTGTCACGAGGGGGCGAACGCCGGGACGACGGCCGTTTCTCTCCCGACGCCGGGGAACGGGCCGCCGTCCGCTTTCACTCCGGTTTTCCCCGGCATTGCCTTCGATACGGTCTATCAATTTGCCGTGGTGGGAAACGAAGCGACTTATACCTTCGACGTGACGCATGGAGCGACCACGATTACCACGACGGCGAGCGCCTTTTTCACTCTCGGCGGCACTCACATTCGCGCCTTCGAGGTCTATCTGGACATGCACAAAACAGGAAACCCGAGCCTCGTCTGCTGATCGCCATTATGCGGGATCCGGTACAATAAACATGAGACCTGACCCCGGAGAACAATGATGCGGCGCGACTTCACCGACTCCCTTAATTTGCAGATGTCCGTGAAGCTGGCTTTCTCGCTATTGGCGGCATGTCTGACGGCGGGAGCCGGGGCTGTCTCCTGGGCTTACGCCTTCCAGCAGCGCATTGTGGATCAAACGGATCAACGCCAGGTGATGCGCCTGAAAGCCTATCCTTCTTCGATGGAACTGGAACGGATGTTTCAGATATTGGAAGGGCAGCAGCAAGTCAATTACATGGACCTGCGAAACCGGCTCGATGCGATCCGCACGCTCGTCTACCAGCGAACCGCAAATCACCGCTGACGTTCAGCCTTCAGCCATGGGGCGGTCCAGCCGACGGTCGGCACCCATGTCAGTTGACACTCCTCTTCGTCCAGCTCCCCGATAGTCCAGGTCTCCTGCGCTTTCATGCAGCAAACCGGCAGCATCCAGGCGCGGCTCTCGACGGCGCTGCCCATTTCGATGCGCACAACGCAAACGGCGAGGAATGGATCTCCTTGCTCGCGCTCATAAATCTCCAGGAGCCGGGGTAGTTGATGTCCGCGACAATGGAAGTTGCCGGGGTTGATCGCGACGTCGCCGGCGTGAAGCGGCTTCTTGCGCCCGTACTTCGTCAACTTGCATTCGATGGGGTAGAAGTTGCCCATGTGGGCCATGCAGATGTCGAACGGCTTAACGACGGCTCTTGCCAGGTCAGGTATCTTGTAGACGAAGCAGCCCTGCGATTTCAGACCGCGCATCAGACTGCTCTGGAAATCAACCTCTTTCAATGGCTTTCTCCTAACATAACCCCTGCGCGAACTGCAGCTTTTCGGCTGCTGCGGCTTTCGCGACTGCCTCGCGCAGCGAGCGGCCCACGACATGGACGCGTCCCTGCATCTTATCGCCGTGCCAGTAGGAGACGGCCCAGTAATCGCCGTCTTCTTCGCCCGAGGGTTGCGTGCCTTCTGGCTTTTTGACCCACCGCTCGACGGTGGCCCGGCGCTGGTCGATAAACGCTTGGGCTGCCTCTTCCGATTCAGGCCCGGTCATGGCATCGTCCACCACAACTTGGCATCGGCTACAGGATCGAGTGCGTGGCTTTCGTTGATTCGGCAAACGTCTTCATCGGAATGTTGAGTGGACACTTCTAGAAGAGTCATTCCCGTTAACGTCGCGAAACAATGCGGCGTACCGCGGGGGACATGTAGAGTCTCTCCGACTGACACCGGCCATAGGGTGGATCCGACGACGATTACGCCGGAACCCGCAACGACGTGAAAACTCTCGGCCTTCTTTGGGTGATAATGAAGAGAGCAAACATATCCCGGAGAAATATAGAGCCACTTCGAACAGAATTCGGGACGATTCGTAATGTAAACTTCTTCACCCCATATTTTGGTAACAACCCGTCCCTCATCCATTTTTACTCTCCTTCTCATCGGGAACCCACTGTTTCTCCGGTTTCGGCTGTTCGACCTTTGCCTCTTCCAGTATCTTGCGGGCGCCGGCCCGCAGAAGATCAGCGACGGTCATGTTGTTCTTCCGCGCAAACTTCATGAAACGCATCCATTCGTCCGGTTCAACGCTGGCCGAGACACGCACCGTATTCTGGTGAATCTTAAACTTGCCCCAATCCTTCAGGGTCGGGTCTTTCATCATCGTCGCTTCCTCCTCTTCGCCCCAGGAAGGGCCTGCAGCCGCTCCAGGAGGACCGTTGTGCGATGTTCCGAGAGGTAGGGCAGGGTATGGACCTCTCCCCCGTATTTTTGGACCACAGCGGCTTCAGGGAGGTCCTCGATGCGCCGATCCGGCCCCTTCACGTAAGCGTGCGGCTGGATCACTTCAAGAACGCCTTCCGGTGTGTCGTCATCGAAGACGACAATGGTGTCCACCGCCTCCAGGGCCGCCAGCATCAGCACCCGGTCCCGGACGGCGAAAAGAGGACGCTCTTTCCCTTTGAGGCGGGTTACGCTCGCATCGGAATTCAAGCAGACAATCAGGTGCGTTCCATAATGACACCGGGCCTGATGGAGGAACAGGACATGCCCTGGATGAAGCAGATCGAAGCAGCCGCTCGTCGCGACGATATGGTTGCCTAGCGACCGGAGAATCTGACAGTGCTCGCGGATCTGCGACAGGCGAACGACCTTATGTTCGAGGCGGAGCATCAGGCATCGACTCCCGCGCCAGCGCGGAGACCGTCGACAACCTCCTGGGGCAGGGAGATGAGGTGATCGCAGTACTCCCAGGCGTAGTCGTTCGTGCGGGAGTAATAGTAGACGGGGTTGCCGCGATAGAAGACGCCCTCGACGGGCACCCAGCAGTTATAGAGTGACGGCATCGGTCGATCCCTCCGGCGTTGTTTCAGGGGCCGCGAGCGCGGCGGCTTGCAGCGGCGTTCCACAGCCGATCTGCGCGCAGCAGTGCGCGGCCCAGCGTTGCCCTTCGTGTATCCATCGTTTGACCTCTTGCTCCTTCGATCCGGCGTGACCCGCCAACTGCGGGCGCCGCAGGACGCTGTAAGCGAAGCCGGCGGTGAATGCGTCACCTGCCCCGGTTACGTCAATCACGTTATCGGCAAGAGTCGGCTCGTGGAGCATCCTCCGAACGGTGGATTCCGGTTCCATCGAAAGATTACAGTAAACGCCGCCCGACCCCTGAGTAACGACACGGCATCGCGACTGGAAGAGAGGCCAACGGTCGTTCTCCACAACTTCCTGCCAATGAGTGTCAGCCTCCTTGTGGTTGCAGATGAAGGCTTCGAGACAGGCGTCCTCCCAACGCTGCGGGACCTTTGAGTTGACAATGGTCGTGAGGCTCGGATAGAGGGTTCCTATCCAGTTGATGAGCCGCTGGCCCGCTCGGCCCTGAAACATCCCTTTATCGTAGTCGGCCACGACGACAAGATCGAAGATACCTTGTAAAAGCACCTCCCGAAGAGAGGCGCACTCTTGTTCGTCCAGAATGCAATTCGTATCTTCGTCGCAGCGAACCAGTTGCCTGACAAATTCTCCCGACTCAGAGGCAAGGCAAATCCTCTCTTTGCGGGTCGTGCGGAATTGACCTGGCGGGCGCAAGCAGCGCCAGGAGAGAGCAATGTTGTTACGCGCGCAAAGGTCGCTCAAATCGCCACCCGTTGCATCCGTCGTCCAGTGACAAAAGAGAGTGACAGCAACGTCTTCCTGCGCTGCCAGCCACCGGGCGACGTTTGCCGCGCCTCCCAGCTCAATTTCGGTCTTCATGTTGGACAGGACGCGGCAGTCGGGGTCCTCGGGGCTATCTCGGAAAGTAAAGCTATAACGACGGACATCAACCATCGCGTCACCAATGACGGCAATACGATATGGATAGGACATTGAGGCTACGGTTCCTTTCGAAGGGCCTGATCGAGTTCGTCCAGTGTCTGGCGAAAGAAAGGTGTCTTCTTCCCATCGGCGCTGATAAAGTCAGGAAGCCGATGGATCGATTTCATGTCTATCCGAGACATGGTGTAAACGTCAAGGAACCGAACCTGCACGGCGGCTATTTTATCTGCGGTCATGGTTTCGGCGCCATCTCCCTTATCGACCCGTCGCCGCATCCGCGCTTCGACTGCTTCCACCGCATCTCCCATCAGAAACAGACGGCACTCCATCACACTCATAAAGTGGTCGAACTTCCCCAACTCTCGATCCGAGAGCACCCCGCCGCCGAGACACCCGTTATAGGCATAATTGGAAAGGTGCGCCCGGTCGATGATGAAGTGGCGACTGCGGCGATACTGTTCAAGCAGCCCGTCGCGGAAGTGCCGATAGGCGTCGGGCGGCGGGACGTTGAACTTCAGGATAGGCAGGTCCAACGCCTCGCCGATGGCGGCGGCAAGGGTGGACTTACCCGTCATGTTGAGCCCTTCGATCAGTAATATCAACGATTTCTCCTCCTACTCGATACTTCGCAGTTGCTCTTCGAGCCGGGTCAGTGCGCCGCCGGGATAGGCCCGCGAGCGAACGGTTATCGGGTGCTGCGGGTTCTCCTCCAGGTCGAACAGGTCCCGTTTGCTCTGCTGCTCGGCGCGCTGCTTCTGCTGCTCGGCTTTCAGGGCAGCGCGGGTGCGGGCATGGACCACCCCCTTGCTCTCTCGGAAACAAACGATGTCTTCGCCGAACAATCGGGTCCCGTCATCCGAAATCACCGCAACGGCGTAGACGCTGTTGCCAATGCCGTCGGTTGGGCCGCGCAAGGGATCGCGGCCCCGCTTGATCTCGGCCCACTTCCACCCCGAGAACCAGACGTCAACGGAGCCGGTCTCGTCCGTGATCGTGATCAGGAGCCGCTCGTTCGTCCCGCTCGTGACGCCCGGCTTCCCTTGCTTCTTGGTCGTCGACAGTTGGACGTCCGTGATCCGCCCAACAATACGCACGGCCCGCTGTCCCCCGCCTTCCTCCATCTGCGCGTGAATGTTTCGGATCGTCATCGCTTTTTTCTGGGCGGCGGCGGTTCGCTCGATGGGCAGATAGTGGACATTGACGAACCAAGGGGCGATGACCAGAGCGCAGTCGAGGTCAAGGTCTCCCGTGTGCGCGCCGACCGCCTGCAGATCGTAGGCCAGGGAGGAAGGACAGTTCAGCAGGAAGTGCGTCCAATCCCGGTAGGGCCGTTTTGCGATCATCTTCTCCGCATGATTGGGGCCAATGCCTTTGATCGTTTGGAAGCCGCCAAGGATGGTATTGGGCTCAGGCGATGAGAACTGCCGCTCACTCAGGTTCGGGTCCAGGAGAATGAGTCTGCCGCCCTGCTGCCGGAACTCGCGAAGAATCTGCCGCTGGAATGCTTCCTTCTTCTCGTGATTGGCCATGATGCAGGCGAACGTGGCGGGATGGTGACATTTGAGGTAAGCCGTCCAATAGGCGTGGAGAGCATACATCGCCCCATGCGCTTTATTAAAGATGTAATTTCCGGCTTTCTGGCACTGGATCCAGAGGTGGTCGGCTTCCTTGGGAGGCACGCCCGCCGCTTTCATCCCTTTCAGGTAAAGCGGATGATACTTTTCCAGTGCGGCGGTGCCGCCCGATTTGCTAACCAGCTTGCGCACCTTATGAACGTCGGGCCAGTCGAAGCCGGCGACCCGCATCAGGCCCATGACCTGCTCCTGATAGAGGATGACCCCGTACGTTTCGCCGAGCACCTCCATCACCTTCGGATGATACCGCGGCATCGCCATGCGGCCGTGTTTGCGTTCGATGTACTCCGCCGCGCCGCCCGACTGCAAGGGGCCGGGCCTCCCGAGGGCGGCGAGGGCCACCAGGTCGTTGATATGGCTCGGCTGCAGCTGCAGCAGGAGCTTGCCGGTGGAGTGACCCTTCAACTGGAAGACACCCATGTTCCGGCCCTTCGATAGCATCTCGTAGGTGGGCACGTCGTCGAGCGGCAGCCGGTAGAGCCAGTCGAAGTCATGACCCAGCGTGTCGAGGATCTCGGCGACACCCGACATCATCTCCACCGAGAGGGCGTCGATCTTCAGGAAGCCCTGCTGCGCGGCGAAGTTCATATCGCAGGCGATGACCCGCGCCTTGTTGGGGATGGCCTCGACGCCGACGATGGTCTCCAGCGGTTCCTGATCCACCACGAAGCCCGCAGCGTGGAGCGACTGGGACCGTATCTGCCCCTCCAGATCGGCGGCTATTTTCAGCGCCGGCCAATCTTTCAGCAAACGCTGAGCCCCCTCACTTTGCTGAAAAAGTGCGGCGAGCTGGCCCTTGTTCTTGATACCCCCTTCGTTGTCTAACTCCGGAAGCAGCCGGACCATCGCCTGCCCGACCCATTCAGGGATGTCATAGACCTCGCAGACATCCTTGATGCTCTGGCGGGCGCGGAAGGTGGAGAGGGAGGCAATCTGGGCGCAGTGCTCCTTCCCGTACTTCTTCTCCAGGTAGGCGAAGCACTCGTCCCGATAGCGAGCATCAAAGTCCAGGTCGATATCCGGCATGTCGGAGCGGCTCTTGTCGATGAACCGTTCGACCGGCAGCTTGAACTGGATCGGATTTATCTGCGTGATGGAGAGATACCAGCAGAGTAAACTGCCACCACAAGAGCCCCGAGCAATACACCAGTACTTGTTCTTATTGGCCCAGCGCACGATATCAGCTACGAGCAAAAAGTAGTTCGAAAAAGCATGGTGGCGGATGATGTCAAGTTCGTACTCGGTCCTTTCTTCATATTCTCGCCATTCATCGCTGGCGAGCGGAGGTAACAGTCCCAGACTGCGACGATAGGCTTTCCCTTCCTCGACCCATTGTTTCAATAGATCGAAGGCCGTCAAGCCCTCTGGCACCTGAAAGAGTGGACCGCGCCCTCGGGGAAGTTCAACGTCGCACGATTCCGCGATCTCGACCGACCGCCGGGCCGCGGCGATCAAATCGGCTTCAGGAACAGAAGGAAGGACCTCCCTCGCGCGTTGAAGAATCTCCTCCCCGCTGCAGCGATAATGATAGGCGGGGATGCGAAGCTTCCGCTGCTCGTCCTTCTTCTTGTTCCCCATCGATATGCAAAGCATGGCGTCTTCGCATTCGTGGTCTTCCGGGCGCGGAAAGTGGGCGTCGTCCGTCAGCACGGTCGGCAGTTTCAGTTCTTCGGCGATCTTCCAGAGAGTGCGGCAAGCGGCATAAGAGATCGGGAGGCCGGGACAGGGGACGATTTCAATAAACCAGTTCTCGATATGGTTCCGCAGATAGTCGCACCATTGGAAGGCAAGGTCGGCCTGATCCTTGTTGATGAGCCGGGACACCATACCGCCTACGCAGCCGGAGAGAACAATCAGCCCTTCCTGGTGTTCGACGACCGCCTTCCAGTCGAGGGAGGGCTTATAGTAGAATCCTTGAGTGAAAGACTTCTGATACAACTTTAAGAGATTCTGATAGCCCATCTGATTCTGGGCGAGAACGGTCAGGTGGGCAATCTCGACGGAGGCGGCACCGCGCTGCTGCTTGGTCCCTTTCTCCTTGCCGCGCTGATGCATGTTCTCACGATGGTAGAACTCGCACCCGGCGATAGGCTGGAGGCCACGCGCTTTCAGGGATTGGAAGAAGGGCCAGATTCCAAACAAGGTACCGTGGTCAGTAAGAGCGCTGTGCTGCTGGCCCAGTTCAACCAAACGGTCAGCGATCTGATCCGTGTCGCCGGCACCGTCCAAGCGACTATACATACTGTGGGAATGTAGCGCCGCGTAGGGTATTCTTTCTATTGACATAGCTTACGAAGATTCTTTATTGCGCCGAGAATCGCCTGGCTGACATATTGCTGCCGCATTCCCAATCGTTTGCTTATCTCTACTTGCGTGAGGCCCTCGCAAAAATACAGAGACGCGCACTCCTTCTGGCGCCCTCGCAGTCTTCCCAACATCCATTCGACCCAGCAGTCGCCGATAACGAATTGACAGTTGTCTTCCTCGCCCACTGTTTCATCCACAAGGGGATTACCCTCTTCATCGACAAGGTGGGCCTCATGAGCACCGATGTTTTTCCGCGAGCGCGACAATTGCCTGAGCCGACGACTGATGGCCCGTCTGACTCTGAGGTCCTGTTCCGGTCCCTCGTTTGCTAACTCTTCCAAAGCTGCGAGAAACGCTTCTTGCTTCATGTCTTCATGCTCTGCCGGAGGATGGTATCGCTTCAGGTGCCAGAGTATCATTGGTAGATACTTTCGAACGTCGGTCTCATCAGCCACCGTACAACTCTTCCCACGCCTCATGGGTGTAGGGGACGCGCTCGACATCGCATCCGTACTTGTCCCAATAAGCGTCGTCGCAGCAGCCGCGATGTCCGTGAGCGGTTGGCCCGACCCAGTAGACAATCCGGGCTAACTTGGCCTGCATAACATCGAGTCCGCAGTCGTTGCAGGGAACGCCGCTGACGTAGAGGGTGGCGCCTTTGCAGCGTTCACGGCCGGCGAACATGATGGCGTTGCTTTCGGAATGAAGGCAACAATTTTCCTTCGGCGCATTGGGCGGTAGACCGACCCGGTAGCAAATGTGGTCGTTCTGGGAACCGGCGGGCTTCCCGTTGTAGCCCGTGGCGATGATATGCCCTTCTGGATGGACGATGACTGAACCATACTGAGCCCGAAGGCACTTGGAGCCTTTGGCGATCTCGAAGGCTAGGTTGATATAGTAGCGGTCCTGTTTAAGAATCATTAGTGTTCTTTCGAATTCGGATGTGTCTTTAACCACTTCCATAAAGCAACAGTTAGTTCTTCAACCTTTGATCGTTCAAGCCAAACATTCGACCCCTCAAGAACGTATCCACCATCGGTTAGACACAAACGTAAACCATGTGTGTCATCCGTAATTAACTCGACACATAGGTAATCGCTCAATGAGATTGTGGCATGCACATTAACGTCATCTCCAATCCATTCTTCTGTCATAGTTCTCCCTTATGTCTTAATCACGAATCGGTGCTCTCTTCCTTGGCTCTGCGGCCTGCTGCCGATCTTCTGCCAGCATCTTCTCCAGCATGGTACAGAACGGCGCTGTTTTCGCTGCCGCCTCCAGACCTTTGGAATGGGCGATGCAGTTGTTGGCGAGCAGGACCGACCAGAGCGTCTGCGCGGCGAACCGTTCTCCCACCAACTCCTCCAGCATCGTGCGGGTCAGCACCGATTGCGTCAGCAGTTGACGGACGAGCGCCCGCCGGGGAACGCTGACGATCTGGCCCAGCGCCTGCAGGACGGCGGTCTCGTCGGCGATGAAGCTCCGCTCCTTCTCGATGGCGGAGAAGGCCGCGTAGCCCATGTCTTTCGAGTCGTAGGTTTCTTCCAGATGCGCAACCGCGTAAGCGACGTGCGGGGTGTCGACAACTAAGACAACCTTCTCTTCATTCGTCCGAAAGGCCCCACTTAGGGCCGCTACAGGCACCGAAAGCTTAGCTAACTTGTCAAAGGCGCGGCCTTTTTCCAGCAAAGGAATCACCTCGCTGTACTTACTCGTCAACTCCTCCGTCTTCCGCCGGAGCAAAAGCTGCGCATCCTCGGTGAACTCCACCTGGTTCGGAGCCAACGACCAGGTGAGGATGGCCAGGCTGTTAAAGTGTCGCCTTACGCCGTCTCGCTGCAGCCGGGGACGCGGTTGGGTAATTGTCGCGACGTCTACGCTGTCACTGGCGACGGCGTAGACCTTACAGAAGCGGGCCACGTCCTGACGGCTGTTGATCACGGCCTCAATGGCGCGGCAGGCCCCGTTATAAGTGGCGATGGCCCGACCTTCCTGCGGGTTGGTGAGCCAGAGGAGGCGAACCTTGGTAGGGGTCTTGGCGTTGTGGATCTTGGTGATCTCGGCCATTCCCGAGCTGCGCAGCGCGGTCAACTGCGAGATGATGTCTTTGTTCTTGGTCTGCAGGGCATCGATCTCGTCCAGCACGACGAAACCCCCGTGGTTCCGCGGCAACGCGCCCCATTTGGTGACGGGGATGCGGTCAATGAATTCGATGCCGCCCACCAGGCCCGCAGCTGAGACGGTCTCACCCGAGATCAACTCGCCCACGTTGACCATCTGCATGATTCTTTTTGCGGTCGTTGACTTACCGGTACCGGTGTCCCCGATGACGAGCACCTCGACCCAGCCGTTTTCAATCGTATGGTTGCCGCAGGAGAACTCCAGCACCGAGTAGATGCACTCCAGCACCGCCTGCTGGATCCCGTACTGCCCCCAGATGCCGGTGTCCTCTTCGATGACCCGGTGCAGGCTCTGGAAGTGGTCGGCGATGGTCTCGCCGTTCCGAGGCTGAAACCATTCGATGGCCTCATAGACGGCCTCGTTGACGACAAAGTTTTCGATGGCGCTGCGGGCCGGCTCGGCGCCGTAGAGGTTCAGGACGGCGGATTGGCTCTTGGGGTCGGCCTGCAGGTGGCCCGAGAACCAGTAGTCGCGATTGTCGGTGATCGGTTCCCCATGGTAGTAGGCGGTCACGAGGCCGTTGTAGTCCTCGCGCATCTGGGCCAGCTCGACAGCGGGGGAGAGGAGAAGGTGCTGGATATTCTGTCGTTTGACGCTGGCAATCTGCACGACGTCACAGCGGCGATTGATCCCCAGAATCTTACGGATGGATTGGTCCTGCTGCTCCTCCGAGACGCGAAACATCTGCAGGGCCTTCTCGTTGCGATAGGAGATCGGAATCGTCCACGGTTTCTCGGCCGCGTCCATCCGGTACAACTCGCATTTGTTACAGAGCTTCCCTTGACTGCGAGGGCAATCGATCAGGACCTCGGTCGGGACCTGATAGGAAGCCAGACCGTGGGATTTTCCCATTGCGTGCGCGAGAAAGCGGATCGGTACGCCGTAAAGGTCGTTGGCCTGCAGGTCGCGGAAGGTGATCTCGCGCGGCTCGCCCGCTTCCTCTCCCTCATAGAACGTGCCCGCCCGCGGCTCGACCTTCTCGGCCTCGGCCACGAGGGTGTCCCATTCCTCTTTCGTATGGCCGGCATCACACCAGTCGGTGTAGTCACCGTTCGCCGGCAGGCCCTCCGAGGGGAGGTGGATGATCGAGACCGCCTTGCAGACGGTGGCAAGGCGTTGGGCTACCTTGCGGGAGGCTTTCCTTCCGGCCTCATCCACGTCGAAGCAGACGTAAACCGTTTTGCCGCGAAAGAGTCGGGCAAAATCGTCGGGCAGAACGCCTTCCGCAGCCGTCACCGTGACCGCCGGCAGGCCATTCTGGTGCGCCCGCATCGTGTCCTTCTCGCCCGCCATGAAGAAGACCAGCGGCTCCTTCTGGAGGGTCGGGAGGGGAAAGATGCGGCAGGCGCCGTGTCCCGTCGCCCAGTGGATCATCTTCCGGTCGGCCTGGCGGTTATAGAGGCGGATATCCTCCCACGCCTCGCTCTCACCCCAGATCGGAATGGTAAAGCGGCCCGGCTCGTTCTCGCCCCGTGAGACATAGCCGATCTTGAACCGCGTCAGAGTCTCGGGTTGCAGGCGAAACATCTCCTGGGCGCGCTGCAGGAGGGCGGGGCTGGTGAGGAGACGGTGATGATATCCCTCTACTTCCTTATCGGCAATGGGTCGGAGGAGGCCGAGTTCGAGGGCCAGTTGGCGGACGGCTTCGCCCTTTGTTTTGCAGCCTTTGGCCCAGTAGTAAAGGTCGATGGCGTCGCCCGCCTCGCCGCAGCTTGCCGACTGACACTTCCAGAGGCCGGAGTTGATGT
>Ga0070735_10000259_pt1 | contig 63016 bp, 61 predicted proteins | sample Coa_R1_FD_66443 | JGI IMG/M metagenome (GOLD analysis project Ga0070735, IMG submission 66443) | Surface soil microbial communities from Centralia Pennsylvania, which are recovering from an underground coalmine fire - Coalmine... | ecosystem: Environmental > Terrestrial > Soil > Unclassified ...
CCCGCCTGTTGCGCCTGGTCAACACTCTGCTCGACTTTTCCCGCATCGAGGCCGGACGCGTCAAGGCGGCCTATCAAGCCACCGACTTGACTTCGTTTACCGCCGAACTGGCAAGCGTCTTCCGGTCGGCCACAGAAAAGGCTGGCCTGCGTCTCACGGTGGACTGCCGTGAGCTCGGAGAGCCCGTCTATGTCGATCGCGATATGTGGGAGAAAATCGTTCTGAATCTCATTTCCAACGCCTTCAAATTTACCTTCGACGGCGAGATCGCTGTCACCATGGATCGCGTCGGCGACTTCGTGGAGCTTCGGGTCCGGGACACCGGTGTCGGCATCCCCGCCGAAGCGCTTCCAAAGCTGTTCGAACGCTTCCATCGTGTGCCTAACACCCGCAGCCGTACCCACGAAGGCAGCGGAATTGGCCTCGCCCTTGTGCAGGAACTCATCAAGCTTCACGGCGGTTCCGTAAGGGTCGAAAGCGCGCTGGAGCAAGGCACCACCTTTATCGTCACCATCCCATTCGGACAAGATCACGTCGCCAAAGAACAACCCATCGCCGCGCACAGCCTGTCTTCCACCGCGGCGGGCGCACAATCCTACGTCGACGAAGCACTCCGCTGGCTCCCCGACTGTCCCGAAATCATCGAAACACCTGCTGATCGCGATGACTTGCTTCCTGCGCCATCATTATTGATTTCCGAGGCTGGCGATCGAGCGCGCATTTTGATCGCCGACGATAACGCCGACATGCGTCAATATCTCGCGCGTCTTCTGTCCGAGCATTACATCGTCGAAACCGTTGCGGATGGCAGAGCCGCCATTGCTAAAGCACGGGAGCATCCACCCAGTCTTATCCTGAGCGACGTCATGATGCCGGGCGTCGACGGATTCGAGTTGCTGAAGCGGCTCCGCGCTGACGAAACAACTTGCAGGATTCCGGTTGTACTCCTTTCCGCGCGTGCCGGAGAAGAATCCCGCGTTGAAGGAATGCAGGCCGGCGCGGATGACTACCTTGTGAAACCTTTCTCCGCCCGTGAACTTCTGGCACGCGTCAGCGCTCGTCTCGATATCGCCCGATTGCAGCACGACGCCGAGCAGCGTATCACTGCGAATCTTGACGCCATGACTCGTCTGCATGAGATCGGTAATCTCTGCACTCGCACCGGAGACGATATGGCGAAATGCCTTGATGAGATCGTTGCCGCTGCCATCAATCTCACCGAAGCGGAAAAGGGTAATCTCCAACTCCTCGACGGGAATTCCGGCGCGCTCACGATTGCAGCGCAACGCGGCTTCAAGGAGGCGCTCTCGAATTTCTTCGCGACCCGCAACGTTGATTCTGCCTGCGCCTCAGCCATGTCGTCCTTCGAGCGCGTCGTTGTCGAGGATGTTACAACCAGCCAGATCTTTGCCGGAAAACCGTCTCTGAATGTAATGCTCGAAGCGGATGTCCGCGCCGTCGTTTCGACTCCTCTGATAAGCAGCACCGGGCGTCTGCTCGGAATCCTCTCCATCCACTTCTCTAAGCCACACTCCCCGGAAGAACGGGAATTGCGCCTGCTCGACCTGTTGGCGCGGCAGGCCGCGGACTATCTTGACCGCAAGCGCGCTGAAGCCCAGTTACGTGCCAGCCAGGCCGAGCTCGAGCAAAAGGTGCAGGAACGTACCCGTGACCTGCTCACTGCCAGTCAGGAATTGCGCGAACTCTCCGCCCGCATTTTGCAAGCCCAAGACGAAGAGCGACGTCGGCTCGCACGGGAGTTACATGACGGAGTGGGACAGTTGCTCGCCGCCGCCAGTATGGAAGTCGCTAACGCCACTAGCTCCCAAAAAAGTTTGGTCTCAGAGGGCCAAACCTCCCTCACCAATCTGCAGTCGCTCATCGCTCAGATGAATCGAGACATTCGGACGATGTCATATCTACTCTATCCTCCGCTACTCGACGAGGTTGGATTGAAGTCGGCGTTGGCTGAGTACGTTCATGGTTTCACGCAACGCAGTCGCATTGAAGTGTCTCTTGATTTACCCGATCGTTTGAGTCGCCTCGATCGAGGTCTCGAACTGTGCCTGTTCCGGATCGTACAAGAGGCCTTGACCAATTTGCATCGCCACTCGGAAAGTAAGACCGCCACCATCCGTATCGCGTGCGATGAGGGAACGCTCAGGCTCGAGATCAGCGATCAAGGGAAAGGCATTGCGCCAGAGATGCTGGCGCAGATTCAAGCCAAAGGCTCCGGAGTTGGAATTCGCAGTATGCGCGAGCGCGTGCGCCATTTCTCCGGAGACATGACCTTCAAATCCGGAAGCTCTGGTACCACAATCCTGGTGACTGTTCCCATCTCAAGAACAACTCTGCAACAGACAACGTCCAGCCGGCCAGTCCAAGCCATCGCTTAATCGCAGGTGAGCATTGGCTCTCGATAGAAAGGGCGTTCCAGCCCTGCGCCCAAGAACTATTTCAATTCGGGCGTCAGCCGTACGGGTGCTCCGGCTGTACCCTACCCTGCCAGCAATGCAACTCCGCCCGCCACCAGCAACGCGGCAATCCAGCGCCGGCGATCGACTTTTTCATGTAGGAACATCTTCGCCGCAAATGCGTTTCCGATGAACGTCAGCGACGCTGCGGCTGGCGCCACCAGGCTCACGTCGCCCCACGACAACGCGAACAGCAGGCTGAAGAATGCCGCCGCCATGCCGCCGACTCCAAAAAAGAATGACGGTGTCGAGAGAATTCTGCCCACTACCCTCCACAACCCGGAGCGTCGCCACAACTCGTGCACGTCTCCAACTCGCTTCATCGCCCGCGCCATCAGCACGTCGCCCACAACGGAGAAGAAGACCACGACGAGAATTCCTCCCCACGTGTAGACGTGTCTCATCGGTGTGATCCAGTCGCGGGTGCTCCGCCGGTCCTTGAAAGAACTGGGGATTCTGCATCGCCACCATTTGGACCTTCATGGTCGGGTGCCCCAGTTCTCACTGTTTTTGGGAGAAGTAGGGATTTTGATTTTTCCTCAGCATGACCGGACGTCAGCGCTTCGCCTCCGGCTACAAATCCCACTCCACCTGAGATCAGCACGATCCCTAACCAGCGCATCAGGCTGATCTGTTCATGCAAGGCGAACTTCGCTACCAGCGCCAACAACACATATCCCAGAGACGTTGCGGGCAAGACATAAGTCAGATCCGCCCACGACAACGCATTCATGTAGGAGGCAAAAAAGGCGAGCAGCAAAAGGATCCCGACGGCCACCCACGGATTCAGCACCGCCAGGATCAGACCTTGTAAATGATAGAGAGAGATGCTCCCGATCTGCTTCATCCCATGCGAGAGCATGGAATCGCCGGCCGCCGCAAAGACGGTCACTCCAGCCAGCACCAGATACTTGCGAAAGGTCACCTAAGAATCAGTTCCCACCTGTTAGTTCTCAGTAAAACCGTTCCGTCCCATTTCACTGTTGAACTGAGAACCGATAACTGAGAACGATGCTCTTAGTCCGTCATCGCGCCCGCCGGAGCAGCGGCTGCCGCTTCAGCGTGCTTCTTCACCATCTTATTGCGCGCTGACCGAAGCTTCAGGAAGGTCCGCGCTTCTTTGTAGAGGCGCTTGCGCTCGTGTCCATCAAACGCCGCTTTCCTCAAGATGCGGAAAACCGCCTTCGGACGGAAATAATATTCGTCATAGAACCGGTGCACAGCGGAAAGAATGTCATCCGCCGGCAGCCCCGGATACTGTATGTGCGCCAACTGGTGTCCGCCTTCGTCCACCATCTTGTTGTCGCCAACAATGAACCCGTTCTTCACCGCATGATCATAAAGCTCGGTTCCCGGGTAGGCGTGCGCCACGGAAACCTGAATGGTCTCGACGTCGAGTTCTTTGGCGAATGCGATCGTGTTGTTGATCGTCTCGTGCGTCTCGCCCGGCAAGCCCATAATGAAGTCACCGTGAACAACCAGACCCAGTTTGTGGCAATCCTTGGTGAATTGCCGCGCACGCTCGATCGTCGCACCCTTCTTGATGTTCTTCAGAATCTGCTGGTCGCCGGACTCATATCCCACGATCAGAAGCCGGCAGCCTGCTTCTTTCATGGCCTTTAGCGTCTCGTAATCTGTCGTCACTCGCGACGTGCACGACCACGTCAATCCCAGAGGCTTCAGTTTCGCGCACAGCTCAATAGTGCGGGCCTTCTGGATGTTGAAGGTGTCATCATCAAAGAAGAATTCCTTCACCTCCGGCCACATCTCCTTGGCTTTGGCCATCTCGCGCGCCACATCGTCGGTCGAACGCTTCCGCCACGGATGTCCACTCAGCGTCTGCGGCCACAAACAGAACGTACATTGCGCCGGGCATCCCCGCGTCGTATAAAGCGACACAAACGGATAGAGCAGGAATGGCACGGTGTATTTGGTCACATCCAGATCGCGCTTGTAGACCTCAGTCACATGTGGGAGTGCGTCCAGATCCTGAATCTGCGGAGCATCCGGGTTGTGCACCACCTTCCCATCCTTCAGGAACGACACGCCGGCGATTTCCGCTAGCGGCTTGCCGTTCGCATAATCCACCACCGCATAGTCAAACTCCTTGCGGCAAACGAAATCAATTTCCGGACAATCGCGTAGCGACTTCTCCGGCAGCACGCTTACGTGCGGACCAACAAACGCAATCTTGATATTCGGATTCGCGCTCTTGATGGCGCGCACCAGAAGCATGTCGCCCGGGAATCCCGGCGTCGACGTAAACAGGACGAGGAACTCGTAGTCTTTGGCAATCTGGATCGTCTCTTCGCCCGAGACATGATGCGGCGGCGCATCCAGCAGCCGCGCCCCCTCCAGCATTCCCGCCGGATAGGCAAGCCATACCGGATACCAGTAACTTTCAATTTCGCGCGTGGCGGGCCAGCGAGAGCCGGCGCCCCCGTCGAAGTTCTCAAATGATGGAGGATTCAGAAACAGAGTTTTTAAAGGCATAGTTGGATATCCATTTATTTTACCACCGGCACACACCTGTTCACGCGCCTGACCCCGTGCTGCAGCAGGTTCCCCGGTTCTTCTTGGATGTGGCCTAAGTTCTTGATTCCACTCTACTAGCTCCACCGGGAAAAGCAAACGCCCATCGGGTGAATGTACTGTTGGATGCAGTGAACGGGCGTACGATGCTGCCAGTGGAATGCGGGAATATCTCAGGTAAATGGCCTATTGGCCTTCAGCGCTGCCCGGAATCCGAAAGCTCAAGCCACGATCCTCGTTAGCCTTTTCGGTCGCGGACAGGTCCAGACTGGCAAGCGCAATCTTCTCGGTCCTTTGTGGACTGAAGTTCCAAAGGGTTTGTCCAACGATCGCGTAGTTCTGCGTCTCTTCTCGATGCTGGTCCCGGAACACCAGCACGGTCGGAGGAATGATCGGACTGCCCTCCTGTTGGGCTCTCGGCGTTGGATCAGCAGACCGGCGTTCCGGCGCTCGCGGAGCGTATGCGTCCTGATCGCCATCCGCTTCTTCCTGGCGAAGCATCCGCTGCTGCTCCAGGCTTTGTTCGTTCATCTGATTGGCCATGTCGTACTGGCCATAGTAGTCGTTGTCAAACTGCTGATCATCCTGGTTCCACCACCACCACGGATCGTAGTAAGCCGATCCCCACCATGGGTAGCCATACCCATAGCCCCACCCCCATCCGCACCGGTAGCCATAGCAATTATTGCGGAAGCCGTATGTATGAAAGTGCACGTGGCCGAACCGATTACCGTGGAAGCCATCGTGCAGGAAAGGACCGCGAGAGAAAGCTCGCGCAGAAGGATTGAGCCCGCGACCAAAACCTGGGTTGCCGTGTAAGGTTGAGACACCGTGCGGGCTACCGGAAAAGTGCCCACCGCCGAAAGAACCATTACCCACATGACCGCCGAAGCCACCGGAGTGGCCGCCAGCGAATCCGGCATGACCACCGCTAAAGCCTCCACGTCCCCCACCACCGCCATGACCTCCGCCACCATGCTGTGCCCACAAGGGTACGCACAGCAACAAGGCGAACGCCGCTATGGACGTCACGCGACGCATACAAGCCCATTATAAGCCCGTTTTGAATTCCGGATTCTGGATTTTCGTGTCCCGCCGCCGGCCTTTTCACGACTCGATTGCCGTTCTTCGCCCATATCGGCGGCGCTAGGGGTGGCGCAGCGCTTGAATCCGGGACCTTCGAGAATGCGGGAGAATTCTCCGGGTTGGTCCTGCAAGCATATCGACGGGGACTACAACGGATGCGGACGACCGTGGAAGGGCGGCACTTAAGCAAGCGGGACTCTCAAAGATTGCATGACTTCTCCGTGGTGAGCCCTCAACAATATCGATGGGACGACTGTGCGGCACTTAAGCAAGCGGGACTCTCAAAGATTGCGTCACTTCTCTGTGTTGAGCCCGCCCCAATATCGATGGGGACGACCGTGGATGGGACGACCGTGGAAGAGCGGCGCTTTAGCGCCGCGTCAGCGTCAAACAAATCGGGGGCTTTAGCCCCCGCCGTCCGCATTCGAGTTCTTCGCCACACGCTAGAGCGGAATGCCGGAAGCTTAATTCTGCTCTCCCCCTCCGTGCTTCTGCTTGCATACCTTGCAATACGTCGCGGCCAACGAATTGTCGACGCGATGTTTGATCGGCGCCAACGTTTTCAAATACGCGTAGATCGCCTTCAGATCGTCATCCGTAAGGTCCTTGAAATTTCCAAACGGCATGATCGAGTTCAACTTCCGCGCGCCAACATAGCCTGTGCGTAGTGTCGTGATGAACGTCGCTTCTGTGTAGTAGCTGATTCCCGACGGATCCTGCGTGATATTTGCGCTCACCACCGATCCCCACGGCCCAACCAGCGATTCGCCCCCCGCATACGGCATTTTTTCGACAGCGTTGTGGCAGCCGCAACCCAGACTCACCATGTACTTACCGCGAGCCAACTGATCCGGCCCCGGCCCCGCAACCGGATCAGTTACCGGCTGCGGTGCGCTCCGAACCAAATAGTTCACCGGAAAATTGATCTTCGAAGCTGGCAACGGATTGCGCACCGGCGTCAGCGAACGCAAATAGACCACCACCGAGGCCAAGTCTTCATCCGAAAGCCTCCTGTACTCCGAGTACGGCATGATTGGAAACAGCGTCGTCCCATCATGCTTGACGCCCTCGCGAATCGCGCGGGCGATCTGGTCGTCACTCCAATTTGCCGAACCGGTCTCCGTGTCTGGTGTCAAATTCGGCGCTACAAGTGTTCCCGGAAAGCCCGGCAGAGGGAACCGCTGCCCCGCCAGCTCCATTCCAGCCACTCTCGGCGCCCCGTGCTGCGTCCAGTCCGCAGGTGTGTGGCAGCTTTCGCAGCCAAGCAGTCCCTGCACCAGATATTTTCCGCGCGCCAATCGCTCCGGAGTGCGCTCGAACGTTCGATCGGTCGTCGCACGCGCTCTCGGTCCGACGAACGGACGCCATCCAATCGTGAAGGTGACGGCAATCGCAAGCACCACGATCAAGGCGCTCAACGAATAGAGCAGAATTCTCCCCAGTTTTTTCAATGCGTTCCCCCAAGCTTCCCCAAGCGAATTCAGAGCAGGCGTGCATTCTCAACCCAACGGGAATTGTGGTCAATAGGAAGGAAGTGTGTGTTGGAGACGTCTAGACTGAGTAAGGAAACCGTGGGGATAGTATCAGCGACAACAATTGTCATCCTGAGCGCAGCGAGCTCGAACGAGCTCGCATAGTCGAAGGATCCCTACCGCAAAATCGAGCCCTGACGCTGCTACTTCTTCTTGCCCTTTTTTGCTGCCGCTTTTTTCGTCGGCTTTGCGGCTGGTTTCGGCGCAGCTTTCGTTGCGGGCTTTGCGGATTTCGTAGCAGGTTTTGCGGCCGGCTTCGCGGCCTCAGCAGGCTTCGCTTTCGCCTCAGCCTTACCAGCAGGAGCCTTCGCAGGCACAACCGCCGCCGGTGGAGCAGGCGCCGCAACGGCGGCCTTCCCCTTCTTCCCTTTCGGTCCTGGTTTTCCTGGTTGCGCAGGAACCGCAGCCGGAGCAGCGCCCGCGGCTTGTGCTGCAGCCTTCGGTTGCCGTCCCCTACGCGGTGCAGGAGGTGGCGGCGGCGGTGGTGGCGCAAATGGTTTCAGAAACTTCAACGTCTCAGTACGCGAGCGCAGCTTGCCGTCCAGAAGCAGCATGAACACGTCATTCGCCAACTTCGGATAGATGGGCAGTTGCGGCGTAATCAGCAACTCCGTCATCTCCGGCAATGGAAGCTTCTGCTGCACCTGCCGCCACTTCGTCAGATAATTCTTGATCTTCTGTTCGACCGATTGCTGCTTCGCCGTCACCGCCAGAAACAGGACCATCTCCGGACGCGCCGACGACAACAGTTGCCATGTCCGCGACGGCGTCGCTGCCTCTTTCCCCATCAACCGCTTCGCCAATTCCTTGGCGTGATCTTCAATGTCGCGCCACGCTTCAACCAGGTCCTTGCGCGGAATCATCTTCTGAATGTCGCTGACATCTTTGTCGGAGAAGTGCGACGTCAGAAAATACATGACCGCGGGCCCGGCATCTGGCGTGTACCCGAGATCCACCATCTGCTGCCGCGTCTTCATTAGCGCGGTGATCCCATTCGTGTCAACCTTGGCACTGGTCCAATGCTCGTGCAAAACCTGCAGCCAGCCTTCCTTCTCGAGCATCTTGACCACGTTCAGAGGATCGTCTTCATGCGCCAGCGCCGCGATCTCGTGTCCAATCGACGAACGCAAAATATGGTCGATGTACTTCCCTTCTTTCGCCGCGTCATACCGCGCCTGCGTCCGCTCTTCCAGCGGCCAGTGAAAACGCGCCGCAAACCGCGTGGCGCGAATCAGCCGCGACGGATCTTCCAGGAACGAATAGTTATGCAGGATGCGAACGACCTTCAATTCAATGTCGGCCACGCCGTTGAATGGATCGAGTAACAACCCGCGCGACCCCTCATTCAGCGACAGCGCCATCGCGTTGACCGTGAAGTCCCGGCGGCGCAAGTCTTCGTGAATCGTCGCCGGCATCACCAGCGGAGGCTTGCCCGTTTTCTCGAACTTCTCCGTACGCGCCATGCTCACTTCGGCGCGCGCGTTGCCCGGCAGCGACAGGAAGATCGTGCGCACGTCTTCCTCGACCGCCGCGATCTTCGCCCCGGCCTTCTCGAAATCTTTTTGCAGCTTGAGGGGATTGCCCTGAACCGTGAAATCCAGGTCGCGGATCGAAAACCCGCTGATAATGTCGCGGATCGCCCCGCCCGTCAGGTAAAGATTCATGCCCGCCGCGCGGGCTACGTCTTGCACGAGGCCGACGCCCTTCAACTGATCCGGCGTCAGCCGGATTTCCATCGTGTAAATGTAATCAGCCATTCGCTTTCAAGCGGCTGCCCATGCCCTTGGGCAAACGCGATTCGATGCCCGAATCGCCCCGGGGGAGGGCCCAATTTGCCGAACTTTCCACAAGATTTCCACAGGTCTAGCCATACCCGCAAACCAGACCCTCAGCCACCCGGACGCAAATGGCTAAATACAAAGTACTTATATACAAAGGAAACTTCGTGGCAAGTCCAAGAAAATAACACAACGTTTACATTTTGGCTACTGCCAAGACGGATTCCGGCAGTTTCCGCCCAAAAGGTGCGAGAATCGAAAGGCAGTCGTCAGTGATCAGTGGCCAGTCTGTCGAAGTCCGGTGTTCTGTCCACTGCGTGTTGTCATCCTGAGGAGGGCGCTTTTGCCCGACGAAGGACCTGGGCGAGCCGAGAGATGCGTCGCTGGTTTCGCGACGCAATAGTCTCGCGTTCGGCTCGCATCTATATTGGATTTCACTGGTCGCCGACTGGCAACTGGTCACTCGCTTTTCAATGCCTTCTACGCACAAAAAAGTTATCGTCCGCAAGATGGACCGCGACTCGGTCTCGGGATATGTCTCCCCGACCCAGTTCATCCATGAAGGCAAGGTCGAAGTCCTGAATACCAGTGGGACGGTCATCCTCATCGACCTGCGCGAGATCAAGGGAGTCTACTTCGTCCGAGAGTTTGGCGAGGCCGAATCCGTCACGCGCAAAACCTTCACGACCCGCCCGCGCTCTGAAGGCCTTTGGGTCCGCCTGCGCTTCAAAGATAGCGAAGTGCTCGAAGGACTCATGCCCGCGGATCTCCTCCAAGCCATGCCCGAGGGATATCTCGTCAACCCTCCCGACCAGCGCTCCAACACGCAACGCATCTTCGTCCCGCGCAGTGCTCTCGAATCACTGACCGTCCTCGCGGTCATCGGAGCCACCCGCCGCCAGCGCCGCATCGCCCAGGACCAGCGCCAGGTCCCCATGTTCGAAGAATAATGTTCGTGTGGAGCGAGCGCTCTCGCCCGCTGGTGTTCGGTTTGTCATGCGAGCGAAGCCCGCACGTGTGTGCTCGTGTGGAGCAAACGCTCTCGCCCGCTGCTGTTGGGTTGTCATGTTGAGCGCAGTCGAAGCAGCACTGCTCGCGAGCCCGCCGTGGTTGCTGGAACCGCCGAGGGAGAGCGGCCCTTCAAGGGCCGCGTGAAGAATCACAAAAAAGAAAACAACACCGCTCTGCGAAGGCCGTTGCTGAAGTGGGAAACAAGCCGCACATTTAACGAACAACGTGGAATAACACGTTGCTCTTGAGGGGACCGCTGGACGTGGTCACCTGTACTCTTCCCGTAGTCGCCCCGGCCGGCACGCTCGCTTGAATATAGGTGTCGGAAACAATCGTGAAGCTGGCTGGCGTTCCGCTGAAAAAGACGCCAGTGGTACCCGTGAGTCCTTGACCCAGAATCTGCACGGACTGCCCGACTTTGCCAGAAGGCTGCGGCAAGCTCACGAATGGGCCGAGCCCCACCGAGAGGCGATAGACGGTTCCGCAGGTTATGTTGAAGCAGTGTGCTCCGCCGTAGACGGTTGTCCCGTAGAAGTTTCCGTCGGTCGCTTGGAACAGCCCAGCCTGAGGCTGTGCTCCGTCATGGCAGTACTTCTGCGGGCAAAATGCATATAGCGTTGTCAGCTTTCCGGCCGGTGTAATTCGAAAAACCGTCCCACAACCTGTCAGTCCCGTAGAGCCATTAACGCACCGAGGGCGCCCGCCGCCCTCAGTCGTCCCATAAAAGTTTCCGTCAGTGCCTTCGACCAGCGTTCCTTCGGGAGCGGCGCCATCCGTACAGTTGGTCTTCGAACAAAACCGGTAAAGTGTGGTCAAAACGCCTGAGGGAGTGATCTTGAAGATCGTTCCGGAGTAGTTATTGGTATCACCCAAAACGGTTGTTCCGTAGAAGTTCCCGTCTGATCCCTGCACCAGGCCGCCGACTGGGTTTGAGCCATCTGCGCAGGGCGTGCCCTGCGAGCAAAAGTCATAAAGGACGCTAAATGTCCCCGACGGGCTCATCTTGAAGATTGTGCCGCAACTGCCGCTGGGGCAAAATGTAGGGCCGCCGCCCTGCTGAGCAGTTCCGTAGAAATTACCGTCCCGCCCCTGCGTCAGTGCGGATTGTGGATCATAGCCATCAGAACCGGCGAGGTCATGCCGAACAGTGAACTCGCCCGTCGAAGTAATCTCAAAAACAGTGCCGGAGTTGGTAAAGGGATCGCCGCGCGTGGTGGTTCCGTAGAAAGCCCCGTTCGCGCCTTGCACCAAAGCTCCAAGCGGATTAGCGCCATCGGCGCATTCGGTTTGGATACAGAAACTGTAAAGGGTGGTCAAAGTCCCCGTTGGAGTAAGTTTGAAGACTGCGCCGCAACCAGTCGTGTTACAGTAGTCGCCGCCTACCCCGCCATAGGTTGTCGTTCCGTAGAAATTGCCGTCCTCGCCCAACGCGAGCCCAGCAGCCGGATTGAAGCCGTCTACACAGTTTCTTAACGAGCAGAAATTGTAGATTACAGTCAGATTGCCCGTTGTGGTCATCTGAAAGGCCGTACCGAATCCCTGCGGGCCACCGCCGGCTGTCGTGCCGTAAAGATTCCCGTCGACGCCTTGAATCAGCGAACCCAGGGGATTACCTCCATTTGTGTTGTTGAACGTAACCAGATTGGTGAAGCTCTGCGCAGGCATCGGGATCGTTGCCGCAACACAAAATAATAGAAGCACCCAAGAATTCTTCAGGCTGCCAGGGCCGGAGTGCAGTTTCACGGTCTTTTTCATTTCACTAATACTCCTATCGAATCGTCGACTTAGGGCGAACAGGCGCACAAATGGATGCAACAGGGGAAAGGCAAAAATCAGATCCTGCCGAGGGGAGAGAGCGCGTAGCCGCCTTTTCACGTCAGGAACGACTACGCAGCCGAAGCAGGTTATGGCAAAGGCCCGCTTTTGTCAAACTGAATGCCGCATTGCGTTGTCCCGCTGAACGAAGTCGAAGCATCCCAACCCCCTCAAAGTTGTTCTCTATCGGCCCTTTTCTACGGATGGGCACCATTCAGCAAGTCAGAAGCTTCATTCTGGGCGCTACAACTGCCTGTGTCGTGATCCCAATCGTTGAAAAAATCTCGCTCCTCATGTAATGTCATTCGGCTGTAAGCGGTTTGGGCCGAAAGAGTCGAGCGGACGTCCCTTCCTTCCCTCCTCTCCGTTTGATCTCCACGCCCGTCATCCCAGGTCGAGGTGTGCCCATGCGGGCCGTGTCTGCTCTCTCTGCCAAATTAATACCGTTTTTCGTGCTTCTTTCTATAATCGCTGTCGTCACACCAGTCCTGGCGCAGGAACAACTAAATCCGGCCGTTGGCCGTCCGCTGATCACCGAGCCAATCGACGAATCCCTCCTCACAACGTTGAAGGGCAACACTCATCCTCTCGCGCGCCCGCAATTTGACCTCGGCACGGCAGACGGAAGTCTGCCCATGAAGCGCATGCTGCTCGTCCTGAAGCGCAGCGACGAACAGGAAGCCGCTCTTCGCAAACTACTTGACAACCAGCAGGACAAGCATTCCCCCAGCTACCACAAATGGCTCACGCCAAAAAAGTTCGGTCAGCAATTCGGCCCAACCGACGCCGACATGCAGACGATCACGTCCTGGTTGCAATCCCATGGCTTCGAGGTAGGTTCAACCAAAGGCCGCACCGTTCTCGAGTTCTCTGGAACCGCCGCTCAAGTCGAAGAAGCCTTCCACACCACGATCCACAAGTATCTGGTGAACGGCGAACAGCACTGGGCCAACTCCAATGACCCGCAGATCCCAACCACCCTCAATAACGCAGTGGCTGGAATCAGTTCTCTGAATAATTTTCCCCGGCGGGCAATGAACATTCGAGCCGGAGTGGCTACTCGCGACAAAGCCACCGGGAAAATTCACGTCGAGGGTTCGCAGGATACATGGCCGCAAGGATGTATTCAAAGTCTTACCAACAGCAACTATTGCAATAACTGGGTAGCGCCCTACGATTTCGCGACTATCTACGACGTCCTGCCTCTGTGGACTGCAGGCATCAATGGCACGGGGCAAACCATCGCGATTGTGGGTGAGAGCAACATCAACATTCAGGATGTGACGGACTTTCGCAGGTCCTTTGGATTGCCGGTGAACAATCCGACCGTCATTCTGAATGGGCCCGACCCTGGACTTCAGCCTGATGAGACCGAAGCCGATCTCGACGTTCAATGGTCCGGCGCTGTAGCGCCAAACGCTACCATCGACTTTGTGGTCTCGCAGTCTACTGAAACCACCACCGGAACCGACCTGTCGGCGGTTTACATCATTGAGAACAACCTTGCTCCGGTGATGAGTGAGAGCTACGGAGAGTGTGAACTGGGGCTGGGTACGAGCGGCAACCAGTTTTATAGCGCATTGTGGCAGCAAGCAGCAGCACAGGGTATCACGGTTTTGATTGCGGCAGGAGACAACGGCGCTGCGGGATGCGATAGCTTTAATTCGCCATCCCCAGCTCCGGCAGTGTTTGGATTGCAGGTGAGCGGATACGCCTCAACGCCTTACAACGTTGCCGTCGGCGGAACAGATTTCAACCAGTTCACCAACCCCGGTACCTACTGGAGCACAACCAATAATCCGACCACTCAGGCCTCGGCATTGAGCTACATCCCCGAAACCACCTGGAATGATTCGTGTACCAATGCCCTCTGGGTCACCTTGAATTGGGGATCGACTGCCGAAGCCGTGTGCAATAACTCCCGACTCAATGATGTAGTGCCGGCGGGCGGATCTGGAGGATCGAGCCACTGCACGACCCCGAGCGGATCAACTCCATCCACCTGCGCGGGAGGATACACCAAGCCTTCGTGGCAAATTGGTGCGGGTATTCCACCCGACGGGAAGCGCGACCTGCCCGACGTATCATTGTTCGCCAGCAATGGCTTCCTGGGCAGCGCTTACATCATTTGTGAGGCGGACCAGAGCGGGCCGTGCCCATCAACGATTCTCGGTATTGGAGGGACCTCCGCGTCTTCCCCCGCGTTCGCCGGAATTATGGCGTTGGTGAACCAGCAGTACGGACGTCAAGGCAACGCGAATTACGTTCTCTACAAACTAGCGGCGCAACAGCCGACTGCTTTTCACGACGTAAACAACGGCACTGTTGCCATGCCTTGTGCGACCGGTTCAACCGATTGCGTCACCAACACCGCAGGTGACGCCTATGGCGTTCTCAGCGGGTACAACTCAACAGCGGGATACGACTTGGCCACCGGATTAGGCTCCGTCGATGCCAACAATCTGGTAACAAAGTGGAATTCGGTGACGCTACTGCCGTCCACCACCACTCTCAGTAGTCTGAACCCAACAACAATCACGCACGGACAAGCGGTGAATTTCACTGCATCGGTCGCCCCGAAGTCGGGGACCGGAACGCCGACCGGCCAAATCTCTCTCGAGGGAGGTCCCACGAGCACCACTAGTGGGATCGCGGCCTTCAATTTAACGAACGGTTCTGTCTCCGGCAGCACCGAGATGCTGCCCGGCGGCACATACTCCGTCATTGCTCATTATCCCGGCGATTCCACGTACGGCCCGAGCGATTCGGCCCCAACTTCTGTGACGGTCAACAAGGAAAACAGTCAGCCGCAGGCTTTCCTGGTCACGTTCGATTCGAACGGCAATGTGATCAACGGCAATACAAACACTGCTGTTTACGGATCGCCTTACATTCTCCGCGTCAACGTTAACAACGCGGGGGGAAAGTTGTGCTCTCCCATGGGCGGGAGCAGCGCAACTGCGTGCCCCACGGGTGATGTCAACCTGACCGACAACGGGAATCCTTTGGATCTGGGCACGTATGCGCTGAACAGTTACGGGTATGTGGAGGATCGTGCCGTGCAATTGCCCGGCGGCAGCAATTCGATTCAGGCCGCTTACGCGGGCGATGATAGCTTCAATCCTTCTGCAGCCTCAGCATCCATTACCATCACGCCTGCGGCAACCACCACCGCGTTGTGCTGCTCCTATAACAACTACAGAGTGGGACAGGCTCTCGTGGCGACCGCGACTGTAACCCCCACCGGGACTGGGGTCTTACCTACCGGATCTGTGTCCTTCTATGACAATGGAACTCTACTGGGAACGGCCAGCCTCGCCGGTCAGGCGATAACAAGTTTTGATACATACCCCACGACCTCAGGCGCGCACAATATCACTGCAACCTACGGCGGAGACGCCAACTACTCCGGATCCACCTCGGCCCCTATAGATGCCTACTTCTATTACCCCACGGTAACAACGCTTACCCCAAGCACATTGAACCCGTTATCCGGAGCCAGTATTACACTGACTGCACTGGCAGACACCTCGGTGAAAACCCCATCGCCGACTGGCAAGTTCGATTTCATCGGCGTAAGTGGGACTCTCGGTACAGTCACAGTCACAGCCCTCACTGACTCCTCTGGCAACACCGCTTTACAGGGAACTGTTAGCTACACACCGCGTTACAATACCGAAACTTTGCAGGCGAGATATGACGGGGACCCAAATTTTGGCATCTCGGCCTCGTCGCAAATCCAAGTCAGGGTAGCGGGCACCGATTTCATGTTTTATGGTGAAGGTGGAACTCTGACGGTTGCTCCTGGTCAGTCTGGCGAGGACAACTTTACCGTAGACACACAGCTGAACTTCGCAGGTACTATCACGTTCGCTTGTTCGGGCCTTCCCGCAGCATCGAGTTGCAGTTTCCAACCCAACTCTCTAACTGGCAGCGGTCCAGTCAGTACATTTGTAAAAACCACCGCTGCCGCGAAATCTCAGCTTAGAACTAGTGCCTCGAACCGCGGTTGGTGGACAGGAGCGGCAATGATCCTGGTAGGCGGAGTTCTGCTGGCGGTGCCACGCAAGCGGCGACCAACCTTGGTCGTAACTGTCATCCTGCTATCGGTGGCAGTGGCATTGCCCAGTTGCGGGGGAGGGAGCAGCAGCGGTGGCACCGGTGGCGGCGGAGGAGGAGGAAATAGCGGAACCCCAGCCGGAACATATAACGTCACGGTCACCGCGACCAGCGGGAGCCTGTCACACAGCGGATCTATCGCTCTCGTCGTGCAATGAAGGTGGAGATTTTCCACAGAGGGCTCTGTATCATCTGACCTTGCGCTCCACGATCGAATTGTCCCATCATGGGGATGTAGCTTGCCCCATCCTAGAACTCACCTTCTTTGACGCGTTTAGGGATCGGCTTCTAACGCCACGGAAGTTTTCCACAGCCCACCACAGACTTTATTTTTTTCTTGTGACATCTGACCTTTACTGAGGAATCTCATCGTTCAGAATTGGGACTATGCCCCACCAAAGTCCCAACCATTCAGTAGCACCGGACGCCCTCATCCGCCCCAATCCCCGGGCGACCGCGCCGCCCGCCGCACAGCCCGAAATTCCTCTGTGCTCCTCTGTGCCCTCTGTGGTGAATGAATTCCCAAAACGGGACAACACCGACCATCCAACTCCCTCCCCTTCGGCGTCATCCCGAACGCCCGCGTCTTCACCTGCGGGCGGAGGGATCTCCCCTGCAACACAAACTCTCCAGCCATTGGCCGGCCATTCCAACAGTGACCTTTCCACCCTCCGCGCCGACCTTAAATCCCTTGTTATCAAGAATTTACTCGCAAGCCCTTTCCTTACAAGATTTTACGTCGATTCCGTCATCTCCAATTCTCCTAACTCCAATGCGGCCAGGATTTTAGCTCGCAACTACCAAAAAATCATGAACAGGATCTCTATGCCAAATTCAAAATCGTGCACTCATATCAAAGTCACCGGTGTTCGCTGCGGCGGGCCCGCTCTCCGCGGAGAGCAATTCTGCTACTTTCACCAGCACGCCTACCGCGGCGTGCGTCGGCCGGCGCACTCGCGCCTGCATCCCATCGCGCTGATCGAAAGCGAAGAGGCCATTCAAGCCTCGCTGATGGAAGTAATCAACGGACTCATCCGCAACACGCTCGACGTGAAGCGCGCCGAGCTGATCCTGCGCGCGCTGCACATTGCGGTGAAAAATGCGCGGAATACGCGCTTCGACAGCAACGTTTATCCCAAGGTGAGAGACGTCCCGGAATTGGGTTTGAGGATGTAGATGGTTTTTGGAAGTGGAGAGAGTTGGCGCGGCTGGGCGGAAGCTGCAGATAGTTTCTCTTTCCTGGCACAATTTCGCTGCGCGCTCAGGATATGGAGTGATTGAAGGAATCCTTCGACTGCGGTTTTGCTTTCCCTCCCGCGAAACGAAATCCTCGCTCAGGATGACAGAATTCAGGTACAGCCATCTCCCTACTGGTGACTGAGATGGCAATGTCAGCTGGATATCCGGTTCGCCACCCAGTCGCCCGCTTCTCTTGTTCCCAGCGATCCGCCTATATCCTGCGTCGTTTCCTTCTGCCGGACGGCTTCCAAGACTGCCGCTTCGATCTTGTCGGGCTCTTCCTCGAATCCTAGATGGCGCAGCATCATGGCCGCTGTCAGAATTGCGCCGAATGGATTGGCCTGATTCTTGCCCGCGATCGGTGGAGCTGAACCGTGGACTGGCTCAAACATCGAGGTGCGGCCTGGGTGGATGTTGCCGCTCGCGGCCATGCCGAGGCCGCCCTGGAGTCCCGCGGCGAGGTCTGTGATGATGTCGCCAAACATATTGTTGGTGACAATGACATCGAACTGGCGCGGGTCGCGGACCATCTGCATGCAGAGGGCGTCGACGTACATGTGTTGCGCGGTGATCCTGGGATATTCGGTGCTGACTTCTTTGAACACTCGCTGCCAGAGACCGCCGGAGTGGGTCATCGCGTTGGACTTGTCGCTCATCAGGACTTTGTTGCGTGGGGTGCCGTCAAGCTTGGCGTGCGTGGCGCAGTAGTCGAAGGCGTAGCGGATAATGCGCTCGACGCCTTTGCGCGTGTTGATGTCCTCCTGTGTGGCGATCTCGTCGAGGGTTCCCTGCTTGAAGACTCCGCCGGCATCGGTGTAGACGCCTTCGGTATTTTCACGGAGGACGACGAAATCGACGTCTTTCGGTTCGACACCTTTTAGCGGGCAGAGTGCGGCATCCATTAAGCGGACCGGACGAACGTTGGCGTAAAGATCCATCTTGAAGCGCATCCCGAGTAGGATTTCTTTGGCGTGGATGTTGGTCATGACTCGCGGGTCGCCGAAGGCACCAACAAAAATGGCGTCAAAATCCCGGGCGAGCATGGCGAATCCATCAGGCGGGACGGTGATCTGGTCGCGCAGATAACGGTCCGCACCCCAATCGAAGTCCGTAAGTTCAACCTGGGCTCCGGTCGCCCGGATGACGTTAACCGCTTGCGGAATAACTTCTTTGCCGATGCCGTCGCCCGGGATCACGGCGATGCGCTTTCTGGTCTGCTTTTTTGAGTTCACGGCAGGAACGTTAACACACTCGCTATAATCGAATACAGCTATGGGGCTGACGGCTCTTCAAGTTCAAGGCGGAGGTTTGGGTGCCACGGCCATTTCCGAATATCGTGGCGCTGGTACGGTCTTGCGGTTTGGCGATCCGCAAGCGGAATTTGCGGCAATGCGCAGCGGGTGCGGCGTTTATGACCTGGGATATCGCGCCCAGATTTCTCTGACGGGAGCGGACCGAGTCCGCTGGTTGAATGGGATGGTGACGAATAACGTTCGCGACCTGCAGCCCGGACGGGGAGTGTACGCGTTTCTGTTGAATCCGCAGGGACACATTTTGGGCGATCTGTATGCGTACAACCGGGGTGAGTCGATTTTGGTGGAGACGGATCGGAGCCAGGCGGAAAAGATTCTGGCGACCTTCGATCACTACATCATCATGGATGATGTTGAGATAAAAAACCTGAGCGCCGAAATGACGGCGCTCGGGATTGCCGGACCGAATGCGCGAAAGGTGCTCGCGGCTGCCGGCATCCAGATCCCGGAGTCGCAACCACTTGAAGTTTTCGAAGCGAAGTGTACCTGCGATTGCGAATGCGTAGCGTGCACCGGAGTGCGCGTGGATGATCCAGTCCTCGAGAATTACGAGCTGTGGCTAAAGCCGCATGATGTGAAAAAGACATGGGATGCGCTGCTCGCACACGGTGGGACGCCAGTGGGTACAGAGGCGCTGGAGTTGCATCGAATTGCGGCGGGTATTCCGGTCTATGGAGTGGACATCCGGGAACGTGATCTGCCGCAGGAAACGGAGCAAGCACGCGCTCTGGACTTCAACAAGGGATGCTACGTCGGGCAGGAAATTGTGGAACGGATTCGATCCCGAGGAGCGGTTCATCGAAAGTTTTCCGGCTTCTTGCTGGACGGCGAGGTGGCGATTTCTCCGGGAGCCAAGATTGTGGCGGGCGAAAAAGAAGTTGGAGAGATTACGAGCCTCGCGTCGTTCAGATCGACGCAGAGCACGAAGACGGTCGCCCTCGGATATATTCGGCGCGAAGTGGGAGCACCGGGGCGCGAGGTAACCATCAGCGCGGAAAAGGGGCTTGTCGTTCAGTTGCCGCTGAGCGATGCCGCGCTCACGCGCGGGGAAAGCGCTTTGAAACAGCACTCCGCGTAACAATAGATTCTGTGATTCTAACTATTGGGGAACGATATATGGCTGAGAAGAAGAATGAACCTAGCTTCACGGTAACGGATCGACGGTTGTTCACGTCAGACGGTGACTTGCGGTCTGACGCTCCGGAAGAGGTGGAAACGCCAAAGGCACCGGCGGCTACGGCTTTCAGAGAGCCTTCGACAGAACAGAAGACTCCGCAACCTGTGCCGGCGGATGGCGACGCGACTCTCGAGCGCGAGATGCCGATTCCCCCGACGTCGGCTGAACAGGAGGCGCAGGCCGCGGCGTACAACCAGTCGTCGCGCGATCTGGATAAAGAAGTGGAGCTGAGCGGGCATTCGGCCAAAGACTTCGAGATCACGTTCGAAAGATTTCTGGCCTCGCTTTACATGACGGCGATGCTACAACTCGGACTGATGCGGCAGCAGAACGAACAACCGCGTGTCGATATCATTGGCGCGCGCCAGACCATCGATACCCTGAGTCTGATTGCGGAGAAGACCAAAGGCAACCTGACGGCGGTCGAACAGAATTTCCTGCAAAATAGTTTGTACGAATTGCGCATGGCCTATGTGGAGGTAACGAACGCCATCGCGCGTCCGCCTCAAGCGGGACCCGCGACCGGAACGACCGGACGTTAATACGGAAAAGATGAAAGCGACCTTAACGGTGCTGGGCAGTGGGACGTCGATGGGTGTGCCCACTTTGGGGTGTGATTGCGCAGTATGTCATTCAAGCGATCCGCATGACCGGCGGACGCGGCCCTCGATCATGCTGGAATACGGCGGGAAAGTGGTGCTGATCGATACCACGCCGGATTTCTACGTGCAGGCCATCCGCGAAAACATCACGAAGCTGGACGCCGTGTTTTATACCCACACGCACGCCGATCACATTCTGGGGATCGATGACCTGCGTCCGCTGAGCTACCGGCATAAACCGGAGAAATTACCTCTTTATGCGCGGCCCGATGCGGCAGCCTTTTTGCGCAGAATGTTCTCGTACATTTTTGACGCGGATTACAAATTCGGCGGACTGGCTCAACTGGAGTTGCGTCCCATTGACGGGCCGATTGAAGTCTTCGGAGCGCGCTTCGAGCCCGTCATTCTGATTCACGGCGAAGCCCAGATTTATGGCTACCGCTTTGGATCGGCGGCGTATCTGACGGACCACAGCGAAATTCCTGAGTCTTCGCTTGAGCAGCTACGAGGGCTGGACATTTTGTTTCTGGATGCACTGCGACACAAGCCACATCCGACGCATTCGACAGTGAAAAGTTCGCTGGCGATTGTCGACCGGGTGAAACCGAAGCGGGCATTCTTCACGCATATTTGCCACGACCTGGCGCATGAGGCCACGAACGCCACGCTGCCGAGGCATGTCCGTTTGTCATATGACGGCATGAAGCTGGAGTTTGAGATCTGATTGTTGATTGATGATTGGCGATTGTAGATTGAGAACCTAGTTGCACGTGCTTCAATCAGCAATCAGAAACCATCAATCAACAATTTCTTTTTCTATGCAGGTTTTTCACAAACTCGAGGATGTCCCTGCCGACTACGGCCCTACCCTTGTCAGCGTGGGAAATTTCGACGGCGTTCATCGGGCTCATGCCCACGTTCTGGGAGAGATCGTTGCACGCGCGCGCGCGTCCGGGGCCAAGGCAGTTGCGGTTACATTTGAGCCGCATCCGACGAGGATCCTCAGGCCGGAGTCTGGTTTGAAACTGCTTACCCCAACGCCTGAAAAACTACGCTGGCTCGAGGGAACGGGGATTGATGGAGTGCTGGTGCTCCCCTTCGGGCGGGATTTATCGCTCATGACGCCGCGGCAATTCGCGGAGGAGATCCTGAAGGAAAAGCTGCACGCCAGCGAGGTGCACGAAGGCTTTAACTTCAGGTTCGGACACAAAGCTGCGGGCGATGTAAACATGCTGGCCGACTTGGGACGCGAGATGGGATTCGAAGTCGTGGTGTATCCAGAGATGAAGTTACGAGGGGAAGGGGTCTCGAGCAGCCAGATTCGGAAACTCATCAGCGACGGACGAGTGAGCCGGGCGCGGCATCTGCTGGGACGTCCGTTCTGCATTCTCGGAGTGCCGGGACGCGGGCGTGGATATGGATCAAAGTACACCGTGCCTACGATCAACCTGGCGCGTTACGAGGAACTTGTTCCGCAGAACGGCGTGTACATCACGTGGACGCGGGTGGGGACCGAGAGATTTGACTCAGTTACGAATGTGGGGAATCGTCCGACGTTTGGGGCGGAGCTATTTGCGATCGAGACCCATCTGCTGAACTTTCATCCGATTGAACTGACGCCGGATACCGAGGTTGAAATCTGCTTTCTTGAGAGGCTACGGGATGAAATCAAATTCCCTTCCGTAGATGTTTTGCGTGAGCAGATCGCGCGGGACGTGAAGAAGGCCCGCAGATATTTTCAGCTGTTGGGCAATGCGCTTTCAGGTATAAAGCCGTGAAGCAGTCACTTGGCGAAAAGAAATTAGTACATCCCGATAAAGGTCGCACCCGATTTGATAGCTTGTGCAGCAACCGACCAGGGCGGAATCGTTCCGAGAGATGGCGGTGGAAACCCCGACATCAACGGCACTGCAAGGAACGCAAGCAGCTAGGCGACCCTCGCTCAGGATGACAGACGGCAAAGTGGGCGCGAATGTCTTCGCAGTCCTTGCCCACTATTCATTGCGCCGCTTTGCGCGCAACCCGGACGAATGCATCCGGAGCTACACAAGCAAATCCTCAGATGTATTTCAGCCACCAGTCTTGCCGTCTGGCTTTTACGTTTACGAACCAGCGGCAGGCTGGATAGAGCAGAAGAATTGCCGCTGCCCAGACTGTATAGAGAAGAGGAAGGCTCCAAGTGTATCCGTCGGGAGGTTCGGGATTGCCCATGGGATGGTTCGTGAACAGCCACGGGCTGACATAACCCAGGCGAATCTTTGACACGACTAGCGCCAGCGTGTGGATCAGAGGGATGTGCAGGACGTAATAGAAGAAGGGGACGCGTCCGAACATGGCGATGATGCGGGAAAGAGCGTTCGAAGCGGTTTCGAGGATCGGGATGAGAGCGATGACGGGCCCCAGGGTCATCAGAAGAAAATCGAGCGAGGCTGGATATTTTGTGCAGTTCAGGAACGAGAGAACTGCGGGCATGGGCGAATTGCCGTTTGGCCCGTGCCACGGGCGGGGGTCGCCATAGAGGTTGAATCCGCGGAGTATTGAGAAGAGGGCGATGGCGCCGAGACCCAAGAGAAGACACGCGCGGTTGCGGCTGGCCGGATCGAGAAGCAGGATTTTGCCGAATGCGTAGCCTGTGGCCATGACTCCGATCCAGGGAACGATGGAGTAGAGCACGATGAGGTTGGGTCCGTTCGGCCCGAACTGGACGGGTCCGGCGAAGAATCCGATGTAGCCGATCTTCCAGAGAGCGGAGAGTCTGTTGCTGTCCATACCGTCGAGCAGTTTGCCCAGGTGCGAATCCATCAGATTGTGCGCGGCGATGAGGATGACACCGAACGCGGCCGTCACTTGCAGCGGTAATTTCACCAGGCCCGCAATCAGGATCATGCAAAAGCCGATGACCCAGAGCACGCCCGCCATTTCGTAGTGGGCGAAGTCGAAGTTGAAGGTCCAGGCGAGGCGGAGGATAGTGAGTTCGAGAAAGATGAGCCAGGCTCCGCGGATGAGCAGAAAGCGGGAGACGCCGCTGTGCTTGCGGGCATAGAAAAAGATGCTGGTGCCGGCGAGAAAGATGAACGCGGGCGCGCAGAAATGCGTGATCCAGCGGGTGAAGAAGATGCCGGGCGTGGGGCCGCCGGCGGGGAGTCCGGAGTAGACGCGGACGTGATCGATGGCCATGAGGATCATGACGGCGCCGCGAATGATGTCGATGGAGGCGATGCGGGAGGTGGACGCCGGCGCGGCTGCGAGAGGAGCGGTCTGAAGAGTGGTGCTCATGAGTTCTCCGTGGGTGCTTTGGTCCCCGGTCCCCGGTGTGCAGATATGGAAACATAATTTCGACGGAGAGGGAATGAAAAGGTTTGGCGGCGAGAGCAGCGGGGCTAAAGCCTCGATCTCCCTCGCGGCCCTGACGCGGCCATGAAGAACCGTTTTCCCATGGTGTTTTATTCGGTATCGACGCGGACTCCGAGCCACAACAATCCGGCGACCAAGGCAAGCCCAGCCGTCAGGGTCAGTGCAGTTTCCCAACCCATGCGTGCTGCGAGCCATGGCGTGAGGGCCGGGGAGATCGCTCCTCCGACGTTGCCGCCGAAGTTCATCGTGCCACCCGCAATCCCGCTATGCTCGCCCGATAGTTGTGTCATTGTCGCCCAGAATGGACCTTCGGTGCAGATCACGAGCACGGTGCAAACGGTGAGGGCTGCGACTGCCAGATTCGCGTTGGGCGTGCGCGCTCCGATCACAAGAAAAATACCGGAGATGCAAAGTGCCGCTAGGGGTAAACTGCGGCGCCCCCAGGTAGCGCCCCATCGGGTCACGGCCAGATCGGAGAATACTCCGCCAAGCGGAATAGCGACGGTAGTCGCAATCCAGGGCAGAGCGGTAAAACTGGCGGCTTTGAGCACTTCCAGATGACGCACCTGGACCAGGTACAGATAGAACCAGAAGATGAAGATGTAGCCGAGATATCCCTGAAGCAGGTAGCTGGCAAACAGGAACCAGAAGCTGGCTATGCGCAGCGGTTGGGGAGATGCTCCCGATGACGAACTTCGGGCTGTGTCCGGCGCATCGACCGCAGTTTCGTGCCGATGATGCTCCTGCGGCCCGAAGATCCACCAGAGCAGCCCCACGACAACGCTAATTCCGGCGGCCAGGAACAAGGCACTGCGCCACCCATAACGAGTCGAAATCGGGATTAGCATCAGAGGCGTTATGGCCGATCCGACACCAACACTCGCGAGCACGAGACTGTTCGCACGGGCCTGCAATCGCGCCGGAATTGTCACCGCGATCGTTCTCGCCGATGTGGGATAGGTGGGAGCTGCGATGACGCCAAAAATCATCCGAATCAGCCAGAGCTGAGGGATGATGAGACCGATGCCGAAGATCGACCATCCGACAGCAGCCGTGAGGACAGTGAGCAGGGCGAATCCGAAAGACAGTACAAGGAAGATGCGGCGAGGGCTCACGCGATCAGCAAGTCCGCCCGACGGGATTTGAAAAATCGTGTAGCCAATCAGGAAGGCCGTAAAGACAGTTCCCATTTGCGCCTGCGTCAGGCCGAATTCCTGCATGATCCCGGGAGCGACCACGGTGATGGCGACGCGGCAGACGTATCCGGCAGAGGCGGCGACAGCCAAAAGCAGCACTAGTCGTTTGCCAGCTGCGGTGCGAGCGGCGTCAGCGGCAGAGTGTACGGTCATGCGAGGCGTTTGTGGAATATGAGTTCCCAGTGGTGAGGGACGATGTAATCCTTCAGTTCGCCGACAAATTGGAATCCGTGACGGCGATAGAACTGCTGAGCCCGAGGATTAAATGAAGAGACGAGAAGAAACAGGTGGGCACGAAGGCGGTAGCGCTGTTCGGTGAATGTCATCAGCTGCGATCCGACGCCGCGGCCTTGTGCCGCGGGCGCAACCGCGATCGACGCGATGTAGGGTGAGCCTGCGAGACCGTGCGGTGCGAGCAACACGAAGCCAATCGGATCGCCGCCGCTCTCGTCTCGTGCTACGAACAACTCGGTACCTGGACGGCTCAGAACCTGACGGCAGGCGTCGAGATCGCGCTGCAGAGTGATCCAGGGTTCGGAGGAAGCCATCAGGCGGGCACACCATTCGTGATCTGCCGGTTGGGCGATTGTGATCTGAATCCGGTCCATGGGCGCTGGAAAGCGAAAGTGATCCTAGCAGGCAACCGAAGTGATGGCAAAGAAGGTAAGCGCTGGATTGACCCAGCTTTGTAAATTCAGCACCCGCTAATTAGTGAGGCAGATATCCGAATTCCATGGGCAGCTTTCCGTCGACATGGACAACATTGATGCTGCTGTCAATCGAATGGACTTCGATCAACCCCACGGCGCCGGATTCCGTCTGAACTTCTTTCCTGACATCGGCATCGGTATCAACGAAAACAATCGATTCCTTGTGAGACAACAGAAAGGCGTTCCACTCTGAGGTCGACATCTTGTTCAAGCGCTCGAGCGTTTCCCTTTCGCCGATAGAGTCTTTGTGAAGCACCAAAATGATGCTCTTGCCATCCGGCCACTTCTTGATTTCTCCGCGAATGATCCTGCTCAATTGGGCCGAGCTGACGTTCTCCACGCCGTTTTCTTTGTTGACGATGACGGCGGTGTGATGGGCAAAGCTGGACGTCAAACCGCTAAAGAAGAAGACGAACGTATAGAGAGCGAAGCGTAGCTTCATGGCGTAACCTCTGAGCTTTTTCGGGGAGATGAGGACAGGCTAACGGATGAGCCGCGGTTCGTTGTCAAGAAGATGTCAAGCCCATACACCGAGGTAACCGGCAGTAACAGGCCGAGCTTATTCTTTGCCGTCAGAATTGAATTTGAAAGGAGCGGATCTCAGGGGCCAGGCTTCGGCCTTGCTAGACCAGAAATCCCCACCTCCCGCCGGAGCGAAAACGTGGGGACCTATTAATCTATCGCTGCATTAAACGTTAATGACGGCACACAGCTCCTTCACTGCGGCCGCGCTCTTGTCAAGACCGGCTTTTTCTTCCGCCGTCAGCTTGATTTCGATGATCTGCTCAATTCCTTTTGAGCCCAGCTTTACTGGTACCCCGACGTAAAGGCCATTGACACCGTATTCACCTTGCAGATAAGCCGCGCAGGGCAGGATTTTCTTTTTGTCCTTGAGGATCGCTTCAACCATTTCGGTGGCAGCCGCCGAGGGGGCGTAATAAGCCGAACCAGTTTTCAGATACTTCACGATCTCGGCACCGCCATCGCGCGTGCGCTGCACAAGCGCATCGAGACGGCTCTTCTCAATGAGTTCGGTAATCGGAATTCCGGCAACTGTCGAATAACGCGGCAAAGGGACCATGGTGTCGCCGTGGCCACCGAGCACGAAGGCAGTTACGTTCTCGACGCTGACCTTCAGTTCGTCTGCGATGAAGGCCCGGAAGCGGGCTGAGTCGAGTACTCCGGCCATACCGATGACGCGCTCGCGGGGGAATCCGCTGAGCTTGTAGGCGGCTTGCGCCATGGCGTCGAGAGGGTTGGAGACAATGATCAGGATGCAGTTAGGGGAGTTCTTCACGACCTCACCGACCACCGCTTTCATGATGCCGTAGTTCGTATTGAGCAGATCGTCGCGGCTCATGCCGGGTTTGCGCGGAATGCCGGCGGTGATCACGACGATGTCGGAATTCGCCGTGTCGGCATAACTGTTGGTGCCACTCACGTAAGAGTCGCGCTTCTCGATGGGCATCGCCTCGAGCAGGTCAAGTCCCTTGCCCTGCGGCACGCCTTCGATGATGTCGATCAGGACAACGTCGGCGAGTTCTTTGGACGCAATCCAGTGAGCAGCCGTCGCGCCCACATTGCCTGAACCTACGATAGTGACTTTCTTGCGCATGGGATGATTCCTTTCGAAAAATTGAGCCATTGAGCGATTGGATGATTTTGCGATTGAAATTTCGGCGCTCAGAAAAATAGCAATCGCTCAATACCGCGATCGCCCAATCTTACAATCCCTACACCAGCACGCCCGCGCTCATATTTTCAATCATGTAGCCGGCGAATTCGCTGGTCTTCACTTTCGTTGCTCCCGGCATGAGGCGCTCGAAATCGTAGGTGACTTTTTTCTGCTCGATGGTGCGCTCCATGCTCTGTTCGATCAGGTCGGCAGCTTCGTTCCATCCCAGATGACGGAACATCATCACGCCTGACAGAATCACCGATCCGGGATTGATCACATCTTTGTCGGCATATTTCGGGGCCGTGCCATGCGTCGCTTCAAAGATCGCATAGCCATCGCCGATGTTCGCGCCCGGAGCGATTCCAAGTCCGCCAACCTGCGCGGCGCACGCGTCGGAAATATAGTCGCCATTCAGATTCGGAGTCGCCAGCACCGAGTATTCATCGGCTCTGGTCACGACTTGCTGGAAGATGGAGTCGGCGATGCGATCGTTGATCATGATCTTCTTCTTCCACGCACCGTTTCCGTGAGTCGGGTAGATCGCATCCAGGACGGCCTTTACTTCCTTCTCCACCGATTGACGGAACGCCGGAGGGGCAAATTCCATACCCGGTTCGACCAGCTCGGCATTCTGGGCGACGGTCAGGTTTGGGTTCTTGTCCTTGTTATCGAGAATCCAGCTCTCCCGCTCGGTCACGACCTTATCGCGGAATTCTTCGACAGCGATCTCATATCCCCACTTGCGGAAGGCGCCTTCGGTAAATTTCTGGATGTTGCCCTTGTGGACGAGCGTGACCGTTTTGCGTCCGCTCTCGACGGCGTGCTGGATCGCCATGCGCACCAGCCGCTTCGTCCCTGTCACAGAGATCGGCTTGATACCAATGCCCGAATCGAGGCGGATTTGCTTCTTGCCGCCCTTCAGCATGTCCTTGTTCAGGAACTCGATCAGTCGCGCACAGTCCGCAGTTCCCTGCTCCCACTCGACTCCCGCGTAAACATCTTCGGTGTTCTCGCGGAAGATGACCACGTCCATGCGCTCGGGATGCTTCACGGGCGAAGGAACGCCGCTGTAGTATTTCACCGGGCGTACACAGCAATAGAGGTCGAGGATCTGGCGTAAGGCGACGTTCAGCGAACGGATGCCACCGCCGACCGGAGTCGTCAACGGCCCCTTGATGGCGACGCGAAATCCGCGAATCGCTTCGACGGTATCGTCCGGCAGCCAATTGTCGAATTTAGCTTTGGCTTTTTCTCCGGCGAAGACTTCGTACCATGCCACCCGCCGCTTTCCCTTGTAGGCCTTCTCCACAGCCGCGTTGAAAACCTGCAAGGAGGCTTTCCAGATGTCGCGGCCTGTGCCGTCACCTTCGATGAAGGGAATGATGGGATTATCCGGAATATCGTACCTGCCGCTGGCATAGCCGATCTTTCTTCCATCCGCTGGGACTGCTACGCCGTTATAAGAGCCCGCCATGAAAAACCTCCGCGATTACAAAATCTGCGCTGCGATTGGAAAACCACCAATTATAGAGAATTTATCCCGAGGCCTGTTGCGATTTTCCTCACCGAGTCCGATTTCGTTGGATGAGCGCTGAAAACTTAACTAGAATCCTCAGCTGCATCCGACACTGTACCCGTATCCTTCATTAGCAAGCGTGATCTTGATCACTTCCGCAGGTGATTCATGGTACAAACTGGGTCACAACCTATAACTCTCGCGTCTGTGGGATAATTACCTACTGACTTCCGAGGCATCCGCTCGGTACGGAGGACGGAATGGAGCTCCTTTCACGCCGACTCTTCATTTGCCTGCTTGGCGTCGCATCCCTTTGCGTCCCAGCATTCGCCGACGGCTCCCACGATCGTACGCAATTTGGGCACGACATTACTGTGGGTCCTGATGAGCAGGTTAACGAGGTCACTTGTTTCGGCTGCAGCGTGCGAATCCGTGGGCACGTTGATGCCGACGTTACGACCTTTGGCGGCGGCATTTACGTCGAGGACTCGGGAGAGGTGGGTGCTGACACCACCAGCTTCGGCGGTGACATCCGGCTCGACAAAGGCTCAACGGTTCACGACATCACTGTGTTTGGCGGCCACATTCGCCGCGATCCCGACGCCTCGGTTGAGGGCGATGTTACCGCCTTCAGCGGATCCGCCTGGCTGTTTCTGATTTTCGGACTGCCGTTCGTCATTCTGGGAGCGTTTATCGCGTTGATTGTCTGGATTGTTCGCCGTCTGACGCGGCCGCAGGTCCCAGTTACAGCATAAGCAGCCGCTGGAACCAGCTACCACCGCCGTGTCCCAAATGTCTTGCGTACCCCGAGGCTCATGTAGCGTCCCCATGGGCCGTTATTTCCCAGATCGGCAGCGCCAAGATTCTTGTCGCGCGCGCCCAGGCGATCGAAGAGGAAATGTTGCGTCACCCGGAATTCAAAGCCCTTGTTGAGATAGATCCCGGCGCCCCAGGAATGCTCGATCCCGATAGCATCTGGAGACCACGTGTAAAGCGTCTTAGGGACGTTCTTCCCAAAGAGGAAGGCCGGCGCACCGAAGACCATGAAACGTCGGAGGGGTCCGCGGCCAAACGGACGGACCTCCAGAATCCCAGAAATCATGTAGCGGGCAAACATGTTGCATGGCGCGTTCGCTCCTCCGTAGACGTAAGAGTTGCCAGCACACAGGTTCGGATCGATTTCATTGTGCGGCGGCGCAAGATCAAATTGGGCCCATCCCCAGAGCATGTCTTTGGGGAAGAACATTCGCTCGTTTGGCCCTGCATCTTGCCAGGTGCCTTGTGATCTGCTGCCGCCCTGACCGGCCTGCGTGTTTAATGATCCTGTCGTCTGCGCGAGCGCAGGCGAGCTTAATACCAGGAGCGTCACAGCTAACGCCCATTTCCTCATTTGACCTCCCCAAGTCGGGTTGAATAGGCACACGAGCGGCATCGATCCGGCCGCCTCGGTGCGGCTCAGAGCGGGATCGGGTGCTGGTTACGAAGAGCGCAACATTGTATCGCGTCGGCGCGGTGTGAGAAGGGGTGCGAAGCGAAAACCGACAGAACACAGTGGAATTCTTCCAGAATTCATATTCCAGGTTGGAATTCTTCCATTCACCGTACGTTTAACCCTGTGCGAATCCTTCTAAACACCACCGAAACTTGGACCTACGGGTTTGGCGCGAGGATTGCACTGTTCGGAAGTACAGGAAAATCAGGAACCCTATGCCCCAAGAGATTTCCGTCTCGTATCAAGCGATCAAGAGCAAGGTTTACCGCCTTATTGACGCGCTAGTCGTTGGAGAAAAGAGCGAAGCCGAAGTTCAAGAATCGGTTCGGCGCTGGTGGGCATTGATTCACCCGGCCGACAGACCTGTAGCTCAGAAATATTTGCTGATGGTGCTCGGCCGCTCCAATTCGGCGATCGATGCCATGGGAACGGAACTGCTAACCGTAAGCGGCTGCGAAACGGTTTCAACTCGCATGACTGAGCCCGTTCTCTCTAAGCGTATGCGGCTCATGGATCGCACTCTGAAAGAAAATTCAGTGCGACCCGCTATATAGTCGCTCCAGCCACGCCCCCTGCTTTGAGGAAGAGCCCGAGGTCGCATCGGCGACACTGGACTAGCGTGCTCAATCCAAGCACGAATCCAACCTCTGATACAGTCAAGTAGACGATTGAGGCTGTACTTCCTTTGGCACGCGGCACTCGAAGCCGCCAGGCGGGATTGGAGGCGTTATGGCCCGACTCAATCCGCTCCTCTCCACTGCACTTCTTGTCGTTCTCGCCGGTATCGAGTCGGTAGCGAGCGGATGTGGCAACTCAAGTCCGCGCCTTCTGCAATCAATCTCTGTTACGCCAACGACTGCGGACGCACAGACATTTCCGAAGGGTCAGGTCCCATTTACTGCCTTGGGCATCTATAGTGCGCCGCCATCTCCGTCTCCAATAACACAACCGGGATGGTCATCATCGGATCCCAATATTGCAACGATTAATGGGAACGGGTTGGCGCAATGCAATCCCGGCGCATCGGGAGTGGTCACAGTAAAGGCGAGCACGCCCGCACCGTGCAGTGGGACCGATTGTACAGCAGCTCTGCTTTCGGGCACCGCGAAACTCAGCTGTCCTTAAACTCGCAAGCAGACAAGACTTCGGTTAGCCTCATTCCTTTTTCCTTGAGAGGGCGAAAAATAACGCCACCCTCCGCATTCGGAGAGTGGCATTTATACGTAAAGATATTTCGTGAGTGCTATTGGTTCAGCGGATTGAAAGTAAGCACGCCAGCTTCGGTATTCGCACAAGCTCCAAGTGGATCAACTCGCACCACCGAGTCTTCTTCCGAGCAGAAGGCACGGATGCCAGTCTGATTGATAGTGATGGGCACGGCTAAGGCCGTAAAACCGACATTGACCCCGCCCGCCACTGTACCAGCGCCAGTCGAAAACATGTAGCCGCTCTTGCCGCCGCCAGCGGGATTGCCGTTGTTGGCCACGACGGAGTCAATCAGGCACGCGGTCGTCGAACTCGGCGTGCAAGCCGCGCCCAGAGCGCCGCCCAGGTTCACTAGCGCAGGAGCGAATCCGACGCTTGGATAAGTGGAGTTATAGGTCACTTCCCCGGAATTGATGGTGCGAATCGTCGCGACAGCCGACGATTCATTCGCCGCCATGCGCGCGCGAAGGAGGTTCGGAATAGCGATGGCCGCAATGATGAGAATGATGGCTACAACGATGAGAAGTTCGATCAGCGAAAAACCTTTCTGCTTGCGCACGTCTTTAGTCTCCTTAATCTTCAATGAATTCGGTTCTGTCACGAATGACTCGCCCATCATTGACATTGCAGGTGGATGACCGAAGGCTTGCCTGATTGAAACTCCAGATAGCTCTAAGAAGTCCTCTGCCTTCAACAGGCAAACTTCAGTGACTTGCCTTTATTGCACGGACCCTGGATTATTTTTCGGCAAAAATAGTCAGCGGGTTTAACAATCTCTGTTAAGTCGGTGACTGGAATCACCTGAACTTCGAGGGATGGCCTGACGTCCGAATCTATTGCGTGCATCGCAGTCGCTGACAGTATGTGTGAACTCCTCCGATATCGAAAGGAACCACACGCACCTACGAAACGTCACTCGTTACCCACGACGTTCCCAGTACATTTGAACCATCCAAGACAGGCCTGAGGCAATTACGCACAGATTCAAATAGATTCTCGTTTTCGAGCGCTTCCAAATTGCCGCGGGCCAGAAGATCGCGGCCGCGAAGATGAGCAGAGCTGGAAGGCTCATGATCGCCGGCAGACTATAGAGGTCGGGCCAGATAGCCAGCAGCATCAAAGCTGCCGTGACGAACAATCCCAGTGTCGAAAGCAGCCGGAGCCGAATCGCTGGATTGATATTCTTCCAATCAAGAATTCCCCAGAAATAGACGACGGTAGCCGCAATCACGAGAGTGTGAAACCCGAACTGCCCAATGTGATTGGCGAAAAGTCCCATGTCGATCTGCCGAGCGTCATCTCAAATGTCGTAGTAGAGCGCAAACTCATATGGGTGTGGCCGTAAACGAATTGCCTCCACTTCTTTCGACCGTTTGTAATCCACGTAGGTCCGCAGCAACTCTTCGGTAAAAACGTCTCCCTTGAGCAGGAATGCGTGATCTCGCTGCAACGCGTCGAGCGCATCTTCTAGAGATTCCGGCATCGATGGGATGCTGGACAACTCCTCGGGGTCCAGTTCGTAGATGTCTTTATCCAGCGGCGGCCCGGGGTCCATTTTGTTTTCGATTCCATCCAGACCGGCCATCAACATCGCCGCAAAAGCCATATACGGATTGCAACTCGGGTCGGGCGGACGAAACTCCACCCGCTTGGAATTCGTGGAAGGTGAATACATTGGTATGCGGCACGCCGCCGAGCGGTTCCGCCGCGAGTAGGCCAAATTCACAGGCGCTTCAAATCCCGGGACGAGCCGCTTATAGGAGTTCGTCGTTGGCGCAATAATCGCCGAAAGCGCCGGTCCGTGCTTGATCAGCCCGCCGATATACCACAACGCCATCTGCGAGAGCCCAGCATAGCCATCCCCAGCAAACAACGGCTCGCCAGCTTTCCACAAGGACTGATGCGTGTGCATCCCGTTGCCGTTATCGCCAAAGATTGGCTTCGGCATGAACGTGATGGTCTTGCCGTTCCGATTGGCGACGTTCTTGACGATGTACTTGAAGAGCAGCATCTTGTCGGCCGACCGCAGCAGCGAATCGAATTTTAGATCGATTTCGGTTTGGCCCCCGGTCGCGACCTCGTGGTGGTGACATTCCACTTCCATCCCGCAGGACTGCATAGTCAGGAGCATTTCTGAGCGAAGATCCTGATAGTGATCGGTAGGTGCAACGGGAAAATAGCCTTCGCGATAACGAGGGCGGTAACCAAGATTATTTTCTTCACGGCCGGAATTCCAACGTCCTTCTTCGGCATCGATATAGTAAAACCCGTAATTTTCGCGCTGATCGAAGCGAATGTTGTCGAAAATAAAAAACTCCGCCTCGGCACCGAAGTAAGCCGTGTCAGCGATTGCTGATTCCGCCAAATACGCCTCGGCCTTGCGCGCGATATAGCGGGGATCGCGATCGTAGCTCTGCTTTGTGACCGGATCGACGACATCACATACCAGCACCAGCGTCGGCGCCTCGGTGAAGGGATCGAGAAGATGGCAGTTCGCGTCCGGCTTGAGCAGCATGTCGCTTTCATGAATGCCCGCCCATGCCCGGATCGACGAGCCGTCAATGCCAAAACCTTCCTCGAACGAGGCCTGCGTTAACTGCTCGATCGGATAGGAAACGTGATGCCACAAGCCAGGAATATCGGTAAATCGCAAATCCAAAATCTTGGCGGCGTTCTTCCTGGCAAACTCGAGAACAGTCTTGGCGTCAGGCATGGGAATTCTTCCCCCGGAGATGTCGTCAGTAACGCGACAATCGGATGATAGACCTGAAAAATCCCCACTCTCACCGCAAAGGGACGCGGTTAGCATGGGGCAGCCGGCAGGCTGCTACAATCGGTCGCGTTGGGCAGACCGACGAGTCTAATGCCAGCCTCGCACGCTGGCAATTCGAATGTTCTTATAGGACGGATAAACCAGACTTTATACTTAAGCCATCAGCTCTCAGCCATGAGCTTTCAGCTACTCCTGTTTTCGCGGGTGCATAGGTGTCGATCGGCTGAAAGCTGAGAACTCCGAATGGACTTCGACCAGCTCGAAACCTTTCTCGAAGTGGCGCGGCACGCCTCGTTTTCGCGGGCGGCGGAGAAGCGTTTCCGCACCCAGCCGGCGATTTCGTCGCAGATTCGCGGTATCGAAGAGGAAGTCGGGGCCAAGCTTTTCGACCGGTCCGGAGGCAAAGTTTCGCTCACCGCAGCCGGTAAGGCTTTTCTGAAGTACGTGGAAGAGACTCTGGACGCCCGCAAAGCCATGATGGTTTCCATTGCCGAGATGGAGCGTGTTCCTCGCGGCGAAATCATCGTCGGGGCCAACGAAGGTACCTGTTTACACATCCTGCCCTACGTTTTTGCTGACTTCAAGAAGCAGTATCCCGACGTATCGGTGAATATCAAGCGCGCCGACTATGCGAAGGTTCTCGAGTCGATCATCGATAACTCGGTCGATTTCGGAGTTGTTTCTCTTCCCGTCAACGACACCCGTTTGACGGTCGTCCTCATTCATCGGGACGAATTAATCCTGATTGCCCCTCCCCAGCATCCTCTGGGAAAAACGAAGTCCGTTACCATTGCCGAAACCAGTAAATATCCCCTCATCGTTCCCAAGGCAGGACACACACGGGACGCAATCGAGCAACTCTTTCACGAACGCCGTCTCAAACCGAACTTCACCATGGAGCTGGATTCCAGCGAACTGCTCAAGCGATTCGTGGCCGCCGACGTGGGCATCGGGTTCATCGCCAAATCGAATGTCGAAGAAGACGTTCGGGCAAAGGTGCTGGCCGCGGTTCGGCTAGCCGACGCTCAGGTGCGCCGCGACCTCGCCCTCGTTTTCCGGAAAGACAAAGCCCTGAGTCGCGCCGCCCTGGCGTTCATTGAGATTGCGGTGAAGCACAAATCTGCGCAAGAATTAGAACCAGCTCCCATCCGATGATGAAGGCAACCCCCAGCCTCCTGCTATTCGTGCTACTTTCCTCGTTGGCCCTTCCCAACATTGGCGGCATGGCATTCGCGCAGAAGCCATTTTCGCAAGTGCCGGCTTCGCAACGCCAATTGATCTCTGTCAAGGTCACGGGAAACAAGCGGTTTTCCGAGAGCCAGATCATCGCTGCCAGCGGACTGCAAACGGGCACGGTGGTGACCGAAGACGATTTCAAGAAAGCCGCCACGCGGCTCGGCGCGTTCGGAATCTTCAGTGATGTTTCCTACACCTACTCGTATTCCTCCGCAGGCACTAAACTCGAACTGCAAGTCTCCGAGATTGAGAAGTTCGTTCCCGTGCGCTTCGAAGACTTCGTCTGGTTTTCTGACGAGGACCTTCTCAAGCGCATCCAGTTAAGCGCGCCTCTTTTCAACGGAGAACTACCCCTTAACGGACGACTGGCGGATCTGGTTTCCGATGCGCTGCAGGCCTTGCTGGTAGAGAACTCGATTCCTGGCCACGTCGAGTACGAGCGTACTGGCAAGCCGGATGGTCCAGTCGACTCCGTCGTGTACCGGGTTGCCGACGTACTGATCCAGATCCGGGATGTCAATTTCGTCGGAGCAAGTGATGCCGATTTGCCCGCGCTGCAAGCGGCTTCCCAGCGCGTCCGCGACACGGAATATTCGCGGACAGTCCTGAGCGCGCTGGTGCAGCATCAACTCACTCCGGTTTACCTCGCGCGGGGATACCTCAAAGCCAGTTTCGGCCCTCCGCAGACGAAAATTGTGAAGAAGCCCGCAGCTGAAAACGAGGAGGGGCCTCACAATCTCACCATTGTGGACGTCACCTTCGCCGTCACTCCCGGGGATCAGTACAAACTAAAAGGACTCGGGTGGTCCGGCAATCATGAATTCTCCACTGACGTTCTACAGAAGATGGTTCGCGCTCAGACTGGAGAAATCGCCAATACGATCCGCCTCGCCGACAACGTAAAAGACATTCAAAAGCTCTACGGATCGCGCGGCTATGTCACGGCTGCGATCAAAGCCGAACTCGACTTCGATGATTCCTCCAAGACGGTAGTAATACGCCTCGGAGTCAAAGAGGGACCAGTTTTCCACATGGGCGATCTTGAATTCCGCGGACTCGACAACAGTCTGGATGCCAAGCTCCGGAGCCTCTGGAAGATCCGCCAGGGAGAAGTCTACGACGCAACCTACCTCAGTGAATTCCTGCCGGCAGCGCATAAACTGCTGCCCGCTAATCTCGACTGGGACGTCGCCTCGCATGTGACTGCTAATGCGCGAGATAACACCGTCGACGTTGACCTCATTTATGCCGCGAAGGCTCCTAAATAGAACTTCGATCCCCTGGGCACTTGAGCTTTGTTCGGATTTTGGAACAAAAATCAGAATGCACCAATGATTCAGCTCTCCACGGGATAGTCTACGCAGTCTTGCGACGCGTTGAAGTTTTCAACACGTGATTATTGTTGATTTTTGCCACATTTTTTCTTTGGGGAAAAGAGATTTCCTTGCTACACTGTGCCGCAAATCGGTCAGCCTTGCAGAGACGCGCTGACCAGTGGGCTCAAGCTTTCCTTTCTCTGGCCAAGCATCAAGATTGGACGTATCAAGTTTTTCCGTATTTTTTGGAGTTTGCCCGGGCCCTCCCCCTAATCCGATCCGGGCACCAAAGCGGAGATGCGCGCCTGCGTGTCTCCGCATTTTGATGGCTTCTGTCTTGTAACTTCTTGGACTCAGGTGCATCCTTAGTCGCATGGGCTGGGCGACTCGCGTCGCTCCCTGCGCCAGCCTGCACACTCAAAAGGAGAATCTGTGATGAATGTCGGACTTCGGAAAGCTGGGCTTCAGAAATCTGCGTATATGCTCGCAACACTCTTAATGATTGCGAGCTTTGCGGTCTTCTCTTTCGCCGCCAGCAAGACATACACGGGCACGGTCAGCGACGCCATGTGTGGGAAGAAACATATGGGCGACGCCGCCACTTGTACTCGGGCCTGCGTATCCAAGGGATCGAAATATGCTCTCGTTGTCGGCGATAAGGTCTACACGCTCGAAGCCACCGATAAAAGCGCTCTCGACACGCTCGACAAGCAGGCTGGCTCCAAGGCCACCATCACCGGAACTGAGAAAGACGACGTCATCACCGTGAGTTCCGTGAAAGCTGCCAAGTAAGCTCCGCTGTTTCCGCATCCCGAAAAGTTGCGGGAGGTGATTCTATTCCTCCCGCAATTTTTCTTGTGCCCCTCTGAAATTCACATTTCCTTTACAAAGCAATGTGTTAGATTGTGCATTCTCAACGTTCAATATCTCTCTGCTGCGGAGGAAGGCGAATTGGGCAAAGACATGGTTCCGAAACGGATTTTCTTCACCAAGGGTGTGGGGAAACACCGTGAGCGTCTCACGTCGTTTGAGTTGGCACTACGCGATGCCGGCATCGCGGCGCAGAATCTGGTGCGTGTCTCTTCCATCTTTCCTCCCAACTGCAAATTGCTCGCGCGCAAAGAAGGCGTGAAGTATCTTCATCCGGGAGAAGTGGTCTTTGCAGTCGTCGCGGAGAACTCGACGCGCGAGCCGCATCGGTTATTAGCTTCGTCCATTGGCGTAGCCATTCCCGCCGATCGCAATACCTACGGATATCTCAGCGAGCACCATTCGTTCGGCGAAACTGAGGATGCAGCCGGAGAATATGCCGAAGAGTTAGCCGCCGAGATGCTAGCCACGACCCTCAACGTTGAGTTCGACCCAGACCGCTCCTGGGATGAAAAGAAGCAGATCTACCGCCTGTCCAACAAGATCGTCCGCACCGCGAATGTCACCCAGTCTGCTGTCGGCGACAAACGCGGTCTGTGGACCACGGTAATCGCCTCTGCGGTACTTATCTTCGACTAGTCGGCCCTCTCTATTTGCCCAGGCTCCCTGCCTTTATCCTTCTAAACCTATGATAAAGCTGGGGCTTGGGTGATTTCGATACTCCTGCCTGCCGTAGCACTTTAGTAATCTCCGCGATGAGTCCGATGTAATCTTTTGTTAACACGAATCAGTTATCATAGATCTCGAATCAAACCCAATGTACAGGTGACTACGTAAGGAAGGCTAAGGGCAGTGGATATTGAGACACGCAGAAAGAAGCAGCAGGCGCTCATGATGCAGATGGTGGAGCGGAAGGTACGCTCGCGCGCCCAGCAGCTTTATGAAACTCGGGGTCAGACCGAAGGACGGGAGTTGCAGGATTGGTTTCAAGCCGAGTCCGAAGTACTTGAAAATACTGCTATTGGACCAATGTACCGACGTATGCGCACTTCGAGTTCCGAAAGCCCAGAAAACAATTCTGAGATACCCACCTCGGATTCTGCTCCGGTTGAAAGCAACGCTTAGTCCTTAGCGTCTCCGGGACTGCCCCCAAACAGTCCTCGCCAACGTTCCCAAGCCAAGAATCAGTAGTCCGGCTGCCATGAACAGCAGGAGAGGTCAAGCGCCTTCCGGTTCCCAGTAAATCCGGCATTGAACCCCGCGAGTGCAGCCGGAACCATCGCGGAGCAACTCATGACGAGCACTCTGTTTGAAGCGAGCAGAGCGCAGACGCCGACCAGCACAAAGCATCCTATCGCAATTTTAAGATCAAACGGGGCACGGACTGAATCGCCCTCCATCCAGAAAACGACGCCAACGAGAGCGGCGAAACCGCCGATCATGCTGAGGGTGAAATCGCGGTACCAAATGCGGCTCCTCCGCCCCAAAGCATCCTTCCGCTGGATTCGGAGCGGCTTCATCGTTTCGTTAATTTCGCCAGATGGATTCGCGTTCTCTACTTCCTGGACGCGGCTTTCGCACCCTTCCGCGAATGACCGACCTTCTTCGCTTTGTCCAGCCGCTCCATAACTGCCGCAACAATAATCGGCAGTCCCACGGTGGCATCGACGAAAACTTCGCCAAACATCCCGCCTTCAGATGGTGGTACAAACTTGCCCCACGAGATCGCCTCGCTGTACGGGCTGCCCGACAGGCCTCCCCAATAGACTGGTTCCGGACAGATGCGCAGCCCGTAATGATATCGCTTCAGGGGGACGTTTTCCCCCAAACGCCGGTGACGCAACTCGCAGAATGGCCCAAATTGCTGGGACCAGTTCCGTGGTACACCGCCACCGATGGTAAAAATACCCAGCTTCTTCTGACGCAGCAGAGTCGCAGCGAAGTGCTCCAGATCTTCAAACGGATCGAAGCGGATCTTATGCCGGCCCGTTGACTCCCGCAGCCGGTTATTCAATGCGGTATCCAGGCCTAATTCAGAATCGCTGAAGGCAGGAACAAACACGGGTACACCTTTTTCGTACGCCGACTTCAGAATTCCCCGCTGCCCCTTCGCCGTCTTGGCCAGGTATGCGCCAATCGCATGGTTGAGCTTGTACGAGCACATCACCTCGTTGTGATCCCACGCCTCAAGCACCGCCGACATCACTTCCTCGACATCGTCGAGGTTTTGCTCGGGCTCCAATGTGTCGTAGACGCGGTTATAACCCTGGTCATAGAGTTCTTCATCCGAAACTTCAGGATTGGCCCGAAAGTGCGCCCGTCCCGTAGCCTCGACCAAGCCATGCGCCATCAGCGCGCCCGTCGAAACAATCGCATTCACGATGCCGCGATCAATGAGCTCTGCGATGATCAGCCCCTGCTTAGCGACGGTCATCGCGCCGGCCAACGTCATCACGACGAATGCATCTTCGTCCAGCGCCATGGCTTCCAGAACATCCGCCGCCTCGCCGAGCTGGCGTCCGGTAAATGCCGTCTTGGCCATGGCGCGGACCAGGCCATCGATCGATGAAACCTTGCCCAAATCCAGGGGTTCGAGCGGAATCAGCCGGTCCTCAATCGGATTATGCAGCTTGCGGTCGACTCCTTCCCCGCCTGCGCCGTGCTGTCCCTGCGAATTGCCATGATTGCCGTGTTTCAAGACTAGCCTCCAAGCTGACTTAAGGTTTTCTCCGAATGAATACTCTACAGGAATTACAAAGAGTGACGCCACGCTCGCACTATCCCGTCGCATAGGGATGGGAGCATTCGTCCATTCGCGAGCGAAGTGAGCCTCGCATCGTTGTTGGAATTCAGCGGGCTGCCTTACACGCCGCCCCACTCTGCGGGTTACACTGCCAGCGTGCCAGGCAAGAAACAGTTCGAACAGCAGATCGCGCAGCTTGACGCGCTGCGCCAAGCTCCGCCGGAGTCGCGGCCTGAGCCTCTGCGCAAAGCCCTTGCCAGTAAGCACAATTTCATTGCGGCCAAGGCGGCCGATTTGGTGCGGGAGTTCAACCTGCAAGATCTGACACCTGACTTGCTTAAGACATTCGACCGTCTCTTTGAGCATCCGGAGAAGTCTGATCCACAATGCTGGGCCAAAAACGCCATCAGCCGCGCCCTGGCCATCTTCGAAGTGCAAGATCCCGACGTCTTCCTCAAAGGCATGCACCACATCCAGATGGAACCTGTCTGGGGAGGTCGCTCCGACACGGCCGGCACACTACGGGCCACGTCCGCGTTGGCGTTGGTTCAATGCCGACGCTTGGCAGAGCCCGAGTTGCTGGCTCACCTCATCGAACTGTTCGCGGACAAAGATAAGGCCGTGCGCGCCGAAGTGGTTCGGGCCATCGACCAAGTAGGATCTCCCACGGCGTCTCTGTTGCTTCGTCTGCGAGCCGTGCTCGGTAACGACGAACCAGAGGTCTTGGGTGCGTGCTACAGCGGTGTCCTGCAAATCGAAGGTGTCAGCGCCATTCCGCGGATCGCCGTCTTCCTGGCGACGGCTGATGACGCCGCAGGTGAGGCTGCCCTTGCTATTGCTGGCACTCACTCACAGGAAGGCTTTGACGCCTTGCGCGTGGCTCTCGATTCGTCGTCTGACCAGTGGTTCCGTTCCGTACTTTTGCATGCCATCGCGCTTACGCGTCAGGATGCGGCGATTGAATTCCTGCTCGGGTTAGTGCAAACCGAGTCGCTCAACGCCGAAGGCGCCATCGAAGCGATCCTTCGCTCGGCTCCTTCGGAGGATGTAACCCAACGCCTAAGGACGTTGACCTCGGCCAACCCGCGACTCGCCCACGTTTTCACAGAGTACCAACAACCGCATTCCAGATTCGGCTGACGGGATTACAAATCCATGTAAGGAACGCTGATGGCTGACCGCCGAGAGCTGCCCGCATTCTTCCTGCTATATTGAACGCGGAGGTTGAGCGTGCCACCCGAGAAATTTCGCGTAGCCCTGATTCAAATGTCCTGCGGTCCGGAACCGGAGGAGAATCTTGCGAAGGCATTGAGCCGCACATCTGATGCAGCGGGAAGAGGCGCGCAGGTCGTATGCCTGCCCGAACTCTTCCAAACCCAGTATTTCTGCCAGCGCGAAGACCACGCACTATTCGACCTCGCCGAGCCTATTCCCGGCCCAAGCAGCGAGAAACTGGCCGCCGCCGCGCGTCAAAACGGGGTGGTTCTGATCGCCTCCCTTTTCGAAAAGCGTGCGGCCGGCGTTTATCACAATACCGCGGCGATCTTTGACAAGGACGGCTCATTGCGTGGTCTGTACCGCAAGATGCATATTCCCGACGATCCGCTCTACTACGAGAAGTTCTACTTCACTCCGGGCGATCTCGGCTTTCGCGCCCTAGATACGAGCGCCGGAAAGCTCGGCACACTCGTGTGCTGGGATCAGTGGTACCCGGAGGGCGCGCGACTCACAGCCCTCCAGGGCGCTTCGATCTTGTTCTATCCGACGGCGATCGGGTGGCATCCAGCTGAGAAAGCTGAGTTTGGAGTAGCCCAGCACGACGCTTGGCGGACGATCCAGCGCGCTCATGCCATCGCTAACGGAGTTTATGTCGCGGTCGTAAACCGTGTTGGATTCGAAACGGGGAACATTCGCGGTAAATCTGCGCCTGGCCAAGGCCTCGAATTCTGGGGAGGATCATTCTTCTGCGATCCCTTTGGCCGCGTGCTCGCGGAAGCATCGCACGATCGTGAGGAGATTCTCGTTGGCGACGTGGATATGAAGGCGCTGGAAGATATTCGCCGAAATTGGCCGTTCTTGCGTGACCGGCGCATCGACAGCTATGCGCCCATCACCAAACGACTGCTCGACTAGGAGACCTATTTGCGACAACGGCAAAAAGTGCTGCTGACGGCCGTCCTAATCTTGGTGTTCGGCCTCGTATCTTTGGCCAGAACCGCGAAACTCACAGGCAAAATGGTCGGGTACGATTTCATGCATCACGCTTCCAAGGCAGCGTCTGACACGCTGAATGAGGAAGTCATCGTTCTCGAAACGCCCAACGAGAAACAAAAGTATGTGAAGGTGATGTTCTCCAGCCTGGGCACGACCCAGATTGAGCCCAAATATTTCGACGGCACTCAGCCGCTGGAAGTTAACGTACTCCGTGACAAAACTTGCGATGAGAAAGCGCCCACGTTCGTGTCTCAGGTAAGCACGGAACAGATCGCCGGGACCTATCTCCTCACCGACGCCTACAAGGCACAGCCTCCTGCCAGAATCAAGAACCTTGATTGCTATGCCGCTATCTACAAAAAGAAAAAGTAAGACTCCAGCAGATTCCACACCAATTCCTGCCGCACTCGGTTATCGCATGCCCGCGGAGTGGGAACCGCACGCGGCGACCTGGCTGGCGTGGCCCCATTATCACGGCGATTGGCCGGGAAAGTTCGACCCAATACCGTGGGTTTACGCCGAGATCATCCGCAATCTGGCCAGGCATGAACGCGTTGAACTGATCGTCAACGACGCGCGAGCGGCAAGACAAGTACGCAAAGCGCTCGACCGCGCCAATGCACTCTCGGACAATATCCGCTTCCATCGCTGGCCAACAAATCGCGTATGGCTGCGCGACTCCGGCTGCATCTTTCTGAAACCGAATCATGTGGGGACTTCTGCCCCCGGCCGTCCGGTCAGCTCCGAGGACCGACGGCCCCTCGCAGTAAAGTTCCGCTTCAACGCCTGGGCTAAATATTCCAACTGGCGCCTCGACGACAAAGTCGGCGGACACATCGCCAAAGCGACCCACATCGAAGAAGTCCGAGCGCATTCCTTAGGGAAGCCGGTCGTTCTCGAAGGCGGCTCGATCGATGTCAACGGCGTTGGAACGATCCTCACCACGGAAGAGTGCCTGCTCAGCAAAGAGCAGGAGCGCAATCCGCACATGGCGCGCGTCCACTACGAGAAGACATTCGCCGACTACCTCGGTGCCCCGCATACGATTTGGCTGGGACGCGGCATATTTGGCGACGACACGCACGGCCATGTCGATGACCTCACACGGTTCGTTCGCAAGGACACAGTCGTCACAATGATCGAGGCCAACTCGAAGGATGTGAATCACGAGTCTTTGCGCGCGAATCTGCGACGCCTTCAGTCGGCGCGCGATCAGGACGGCAAGCAGCTTACGGTTGTCGAATTGCCGATGCCGCAACCGGTGGTCTTCGAAGGACGCCGGCTCCCGGCCAGCTACGCAAATTTCTACATAGCCAACGGAGTCGTGCTCGCTCCAGTCTTTAATCGTCCCAATGACCGTATCGCCCTTACTACGCTGTCCGAGCTCTTCCCAAGTCGCGAAATCGTCCCCATCTACTCGGGAGATTTTATCTGGGGCCTTGGCGCCATGCACTGCATGACGCAACAGCAGCCGGCCTGAGAAAAGCAGCTGCCATGCTCGGTCATCAAGACGGCGTTCATCCAAACGCACGCGCCATCACGAATCCTTGGAGCATTCCCCAAGTGCAAATTGAGGCTCTAAAGGCCCGAAAACCTGTGCTCTTCCTCAACTCGCGCCGATGTGATTCCAATCACATCCTCTGATTCTCTGTGTAGAATAAACTCCTGCGATCGCTTGCCCAGGTTTTCGGCGCGCGAAAAACAATTCCTCTACGTCGAGGTTCCAACATGGCCGAGAAAGCAGCCGTCGACACACCCAACATCGATTCCATTCTCCAGGAGCAACGCAAATTCGAACCGCCCGCAGAATTCAGCCGGCACGCTCACGTCAAAAGTCTCGAAGAATACGAGCGGCTGTACAAGGAATCGATTGACGATCCGGATAAGTTCTGGTCTCACGTCGCGAGCGAGCTTCACTGGTTTAAGAAGTGGGACAAAGTTCTCGAGTGGAATTGCCCTTGGGCGAAGTGGTTTGTCGGCGGAGAGATCAATCTTTCATACAACTGCCTGGACCGTCACGTCGCGACTTGGCGCAAGAACAAGGCCGCAATTATTTGGGAAAGCGAACCTGGTGAAGTCCGCGTCCTCACGTATCAGCAGCTTCACCGCGAAGTGCAGAAGTTCGCCAACGTCCTTAAGTCGCTCGGCGTGAAGAAGGGCGATCGCGTCGCCATCTACATGGGAATGACGCCTGAGCTTCCCATCGCGATGCTCGCTTGCGCCCGCATTGGAGCACCGCACACCATCGTCTTCGGTGGATTCTCTTCGAACGCTCTGATCGATCGCATTCACGACTCGCAAGCGTCGGCCGTCATCACACAAGATGGATCCTATCGCCGCGGCGCGGAGGTGAAGCTCTTTCCTGCTGTTGAAGAAGCCCTGAAGTCCTGTCCGAGCGTGAAACATGTCGTCGTCTATAAGCGGACCGGCACTCCGATTAACATGCAGGCGGGACGCGATCACTGGTGGCATGAACTGATGGCTAAGGCATCCGATGTCTGCCCAGCCGAACCGCTCGACTCCGAGCACCCACTCTACATCCTTTACACCTCTGGAACGACCGGCAAACCTAAAGGCGTGGTGCACACGACTGGCGGATATTCTGTCGGAACCTATCTCACGACCAAGCTAGTTTTCGATCTGAAAGAAGAAGACACCTACTGGTGTACCGCCGACATCGGATGGGTCACCGGTCACAGCTACATCGTCTACGGGCCACTCCAGAACGGTGCGACCAGCCTGATGTACGAAGGCGCTCCTAATAGTCCTGAGCAGGACCGCTTCTGGTCGATCATCGCGCGGCACAAAGTAAATGTCTTTTACACTGCGCCCACGGCGATCCGCACTTTTATCAAGTGGGGCGACGAGTGGCCCAAGAAGCATGACATGAGCAGCCTGCGCCTGCTCGGCACCGTCGGTGAGCCTATTAATCCGGAAGCGTGGATGTGGTATCGCGAAACCATCGGCGGCAATCGCTGTCCCATTGTCGATACCTGGTGGCAGACGGAAACCGGACACATCATGCTAAGCCCCATTCCCGGCGCAATTGCGACTAAGCCGGGGTCCGCGACCCGTCCGTTCCCCGGTGTCGTCGCTGAGATCGTCAACATGGAAGGTCAACCAGTTCCCGACGGCTCCGGCGGATACCTCGTCATTAAGCGCCCGTGGCCGGGCATGTTGCGAACCGTCTACGGCGATCCCGATCGCTACGTGAAGAATTACTGGTCGCAAATTTCGGGCATGTACTTCACCGGCGATGGCGCTCGCAAGGATAAAGATGGATATTTCTGGATCATGGGCCGCGTCGATGACGTCCTTAACGTCAGCGGACATCGACTTAGCACCATGGAGGTCGAGAGTGCGCTCGTAGCGCACGACGCAGTCGCAGAAGCCGCAGTCGTCGGACGTCCCGACGAACTGAAAGGTCAGGCCATCTCAGCCTTCGTGACACTTGAGCAAGGGCGTCAACCCACCAATGAACTTAAGGAAGAATTGCGCAAGTGGGTGGCAAAGGAAATCGGCTCTCTTGCCAAACCAGACGACATCCGCTTTACCGAAACCTTGCCCAAAACGAGAAGCGGCAAAATCATGCGCCGTCTGCTGCGGGAACTGGCAACCAATGGAGAAGTGAAGGGCGACACTACAACTTTGGAAGATTTCGGGGTAATCGCTAAGCTGAAAGAACAGGACGAAGTTTAATCAGGTTCACAAATGTTGCCCCCATTTCTGGCCGCTTTTCACCAGAAGTGGGGATTTTGTTTGCGCTGACATTTTGCAATCACTTCTCACTCTTAATCGCTTTGAGATCCTTGAAGGCCTCGTCTTTTTTTCAGCCGCTCCGGAAAAGTCTGCTCAAAGCGCTCCAGCGTCGGACAGATCATGTGATGTTTCCAGTCGAATCCAAACTCTTCCATCTCGTTCAATGCTTCGTCGGCCGACCAGCCTTCATCCGCCATGCGGTAAGAGGCTATCGCCATTCCGGTTCGGTCATCTCCTAGCCGGCAGTGGACGAATATCTTCTTGTCGCGGTTCTCCTCGATTATTTTCAGGAAGCGGGCAAAGGGCTCGTCTGTAGGAAAGGGGCAATGCCATGGGATGGAGACGTACTGCATTCCGAGCTTCGTCACCGCAGACTTCTCGTGATCATTTGGACCACTGCGCATGTCGACGACAATGGAAACGCCCATGTCCTTCAGAGTCTTGAATCCGTCAACCCCGGGTTGACCACCGCGAAATAGATTCGGCGTGACTTCACCGAAGTTCGGCAATCCGACCGAGTTCTTTCGCGTTCCCATCGAATGCTGCGATGGAACCTGTTGCGATGGTGTCTGCTGCGAAGAATTCGGGCTGCTCTTCTGCTCGGATTGGCCCGCAAGAAGCCCGGAGAATGACGTGAGAACGACCCAGCAAAAAAGAATATGTCGATTTTTAGGCTTCACTGAGGATTGGATGCTACTCCGGCTGAGGAAGGCTCGGCGCAACTACTCTCCGGCTCCCATCATAATAATTGGCGTCGTGGCATGTGGAACTCCCGCCTCATCTTCCACCGTGATCGCAAAAGCCTTGGCCTCAACGCCCGACGGCAAAGGCGGGTTCACAATCGTTCCACTGCCGCGAGCATCCGGCTTGAATACGCCTGCAGCGATGGGCGCGCCCTGGACCGGCACCAGCCATAGCTCATAGGCTTTGTGCGGCGGCAGTTGCGGCATATTGCTGGCCACGAACAGGAGACTGTTGCGATTTCGCAAATAAAACGCCTTCCCCTGCGGCTGTGGCGGAGTTTTCAACGAAACCACAGTGATCCGCTGTGCCTGCGGCGACAGAATCGGGGCCGCAATTTTACGTAAATCTTCCAGCTCGCGCGTCGTTTGTGATGACTGCTCGCTCATCGCCGCCAGACTCTGTTTCAACGCCGCGTTCTCGTTCCACAACAAGACCGCAAGTACGACCGTGGCAGCAGCTGCAACCCACCCGAGCCATCCCCATGTGCGTTTGCTCGCGGGCATCGACTCTCGGGCAGTCTTAGCCTGAGCAGCGACCGTCGATTCTCTGGCGATCGCATCCAGCAGTCGTGCACGCGCACGCGCTGGAGGCTTCGGCCCTGCTGTCGACAGGGCGAGCAGCGCGCCGTCACCGCGCAATTGCTCTAACTCCAATCGGCATTCCGCGCATGAGGCGAGATGCTGCTCCAGCCGTCCGCGATCCTCTCCCTCAAGTGCGTTCACCGCGTAGAGTGCAAGATCTTCGCCGAATTGTTCGTGTCGACTCATCTCACCTTTGGCTTCCCGTCCGAGTCGCGCTGTTTTGCGAACGCGCAGGAATTCCAACTCACGTTTGAAACGCCTTCCTCAAGGTAATCAATCCCGCACGAATTCTTGTCTTGATGGTACCCAGCGGTTCACCAGTCTTGATTGCAATTTCCGAGTGGCTCAACCCCTGAAAATATGCCATCTCCAAGACGCTGCGTTGCGGCTGCGGCATAGCGCCGAGTAGACCGCGGACTTTCTCGGCTGCGCGCGAGCGGTCCGCTTCACTCGCCAAGTCCGGGGCTACCGAAACGACCACGTCTTCAATGTCTGTCTCCGGCTTCCTCTTGCGCAATGCATCAATCGCGCGATTTCTTGAGATGACGGCCAGCCACGCCCCCAAACTGCCGCGGGTCGCATCGAATGCACTGGGATTTCGCCACAACTGCAAAAACACTTCCTGCAGTACGTCTTCCGCCGCCATGGTATCGCCCAGAACCCGCAGCGCCACTGCATACACCACAGCCGAATAGCGGTCGTAAAGCTCCGCCATCGCGCTCTGGTCGCCCGATTTCACCGCGATTACTGCAGTCAGATCGGGAGATATTGCCTGTCTTTCAGGACTCGACAAACGTCCGGTCCCTTTCTTCAGGAGTACGTTTCCTGTGCCCGAGCCGGATTGGACCGGCAATGGAATCAGATACTTGGAAACCCCGACGGCAGCACGACGCCTGTTACTGGCTCAGCTTGATAGCCAACTGGCGCTCGGGCTGCGTCATCTCGCTCCACAGCTTTTGCAGGTCAGCCTGGACATTTGTATTGTCGGGCTCTTTGCGCAATGCCATCGCAAACCACCGATACGCCGTTGGAAGGTCATGCGGCGTGCACAATCCCGCCGAATAAAGCGCGCCCATCTCCACCATCGCTCGCGCATTTCCCTGATTCGCGGCAGGCTTTAACAGCCGCAAGCCGCGGTCGCAGTCCTGCGCAGCGCCGCGCCCATACAAATACTTCTGCGCCTCCGTGACCGGATCTGCCGCTGGAACAGAGGGCCTCGGTTTGGGTGCGGGTGCTTTTGCAGCCGGTCTGGCTGAAGGCTGCGCGCCAGCATCCTCGGCGTTGTCCTCGTTGTTCGCAGAATCTGTTTTATTGGCCGAACTGTCCTTCGCGGAAGGTGTAGCGGCGGCTTTATCGGAACTCGTTGGCACGTTTGCCCCATCCGGCGATTTAGAGGCATCAGCCGCAACCGGAGCAGGTGCCGCGGGATTTCCGGGTGCCGAAGGATTCGTATCTGGATTTGCGGCCCCCATGGGAGTAGCAGCTCCGCTCGCGGGTGGTAGGGTCGACCCAGTAGGAGGTTGACCCGGCGCACCGGCCGCGGACGATGAATCAGGAGTGATCGACGGTGTAGAAGTCGGAGCGGAATTGGCCGGCGCGGGAGCTGGCGCGCTACTGGTCGTATCCGGTGCCTCCACCGAAGCGGCGGGTTTCTTTGCTGAAGGATTGAGCCAGGCGAATCCCTGATTCTTCCAGCGCAGATAGCCGAATCCGACGGCCAGAGCGAGAGCAACCAGAATCAGCAGGTATTTCCAGGCTCCCGACTTCGGTTCGTCTTCGTCTTCGAGCAGGTAGTCGAGAGTTCCGGATCCACGTCCGTGATTCGGGTCGATACTCAGGCTATCTCGCGTCCGTTGAACCGAACGGCGAGGTGCAGAGTCGCCAAGCCCGAGAAACGAAGGACCACTGATCGAAGGCGAAGGTTGATCGTCTTCTGGAGTAACTGCAGCAGGCGACGAAGGCGTTCGCTGTGTCTCTGCACTTCGCACCGGAGCCGCTTCGGTACGAATGGGTGTCGGTGCTACCGGCGTCGGCACCGCCTGCGAGGCAGTTTGTACCGGTGCCAGCAGCGTTGCTCCGCACATTCCGCAAAAGCGGTTCTCGGCCGGATTGTCGTTACCACACCGGGGACAGCGCACTAGTCCTCCTGACACACTCTAATAGATTACGATATCTTGGAGCTCCGATGCACACAGCGCGCCACGAGAATCTGCTGGATAAACCGTATGTTTTCGTTTGATCAACGAACTGGCCTAGCCAACCCTATGAGCATGCCCGTTCCGTCCGGCCAACTCAGCACAGTCAAGGTTCAAGGTCGCGAGCTTGAAGTCCTGCGCATCCAGGGCGACCCCAAGCTTCCCGAACTTGTGTTCCTGCACGAAGGTCTTGGTTCCGTCTCGCACTGGCGCGAGTTCCCGGCCCGTGTCGCATTGGCGACCGGATGCCGCGTCACGATTTACTCACGCTATGGCTCTGGCAATTCCGATCTCCTGACCGAGCCTCGTCCTGTCCGCTACATGCACGATGAGGCTCTGGCCGTCTTGCCGGATCTTCTCAGCCAACTGGCGATCGAGAACCCCATCTTGATCGGCCACAGCGACGGAGCCTCCATTGCCATTATTTATGCCGGAGCTCGCCACCGCGTGCGTGGACTCGTCCTGCTTGCTCCGCACGTCTTCGTAGAAGACCTGAGTATTCGCAGCATCGCCGCTGCCAAAGTGACTTTCGAAACTACAAATCTGCCTATGCTTCTCGCCCGTCATCATCGCGATGCCGGGCGCACGTTCCGGGGATGGAACAATGTATGGCTCTATCCCGACTTTCGCAGTTGGAATATCGAAGAGTATCTCTCGCACATCGTTTGCCCCGCTCTCGTCATTCAAGGACTTGAAGATCAGTACGGAACGATGGCGCAGGTCGAAGCCATTCGAAAACGGAGTGCCGGGCCGGTAGAAGTGCTGGTTCTCCCGGCTTGTCAGCATTCCCCGCAACGGGATCAGCCAGAGGCCGTGCTCGAAGCAATCACGCGCTTTCTTGCCTCAATCACGACCCGCAGAACGGCCGAACCCGTGTAACCTCTGCAAGTTCTCCACCTCGAAGCGATCCAGAATAGAATGACCGGATCAACAACGAGGTTCTCATGAGCCGCTTCCCGCCCTGTGTGCTTACTGTGTTCCTCCTCGTTCTCGGAACATACGCGCAAGATGAATCGCCAGCGCCTGTGCAGGTTCCGCCCGAGTCCGTGCAGAACCTGCTCCTCAGACGTGTCGTCCCAACGTATCCGCCGCTTGCCCGCCAGGCGCGCATTCAGGGTGCGGTCGTCCTCAACATAACCATCAGCAAATCAGGAGAAGTTCGCGACGTTGAACTGGTCAGCGGCCATCCGATCCTCGCTCCAGCCGCAATCGAGGCCATCAAGCAGTGGCGGTATCGTCCCTACGAGCGAGACGGACAGCCCGTAGAAATCGAAACTACTGTCCAGATCAACTTCAGCCTTCCCGAATATCTCCAGCCAGCAGGCGTAGTCGGCGATGGCCCGCCGGGCTCTTCTCCGATGCAGTCGATCGCAGGTCAAGTACATCTCTGTAAAGAGTCGCCCGCGGACTCGCTGCCCAAACGAGTACGAGTATCGCAAGGGGTCATGCAGGGCCTCATCATCTCTAAACAGGCCCCCAGCTATCCGGAGCAGGCGCGCAACCAACATATCGAAGGTACCGTCCTCCTTGCGATGGAGATCGGCAAGGATGGCGCAGTCTGCGATGTCGCTCTGATCAGCGGTCATCCGCTTTTGGCCGATTCAGCAATCGACGCCGCACGGCAGTGGAAATACCGTCCATACCTGCTCAATGGGATGCCGATCGAGGTCGAAACCCAAGCGCAGGTAAACTTCACGCTGACGAAGAGATAGATCGCAGGCTTGTGCCTTAGGCGGCCTTATCGTGCGACTGCCCCAGATCAGAATAGACTTGCAGGAACCGCGTGACCTGCGTTCGCGAAAAGATTCCTTGCAGCTTACCATCGGAGACCACGGCCACCTCGTCTACTTTGTTGCTGGCCATCAGTTCCAGAGCTTTCACGACCGACATCTCCGGAGTGACCGTCAAGATCCGGCTGAGCGGCCGCATCACGCTCTGGACGCTCTCCTGACTCCACATACCACGGCTCACTTTTCTCACATCGTTCGCCGTTAAAATACCTGCCGCATGATGGTCTTGCATGACAACGAAGCAGCGGTTCCCGCTGTGGAGCAGGTATTCGTCCACGAAATCCCGTACGCTGAGATAGCTCTCCACGCTGGCGCAATCCCGTTCCATAATGTCGGCTACCTTCTGTCCGCGCAATCCGGACATGACACCCACTTGAAGATAACTGCTGCGCGCCGCGTCCAGCAGAAACCAGCCGATGAAGGCCATCCAGAGCCCGCCGAGACCTGCACCGACAAAAAAGCGATAAACTCCGTAAACGATGAACAGGAGCGCCACTGCCTGGCCAACCTGCGCTGCGGCCCGCGTGGCACGGTCCGCGTTGTGTGTGATCCACCACGCAATAGCGCGCAGTACACGTCCGCCGTCGAGCGGATAGCCCGGGATCATATTGAAAACGGCCAGAGCGACGTTGATGTATCCGAGCCACAACAGGACAGCGATCACTGGATTTGTCGGTTCGCTGGATGGCAGCCAGCCAGTCACTCGGACGATTACCATGCAGAGCGTGCCAATGAGAAAGCTTGTCAGCGGTCCAACAATTGCAACCCAGAATTCAGTCTTGGCATCGCCAGCCTCAGACTCGATCTGAGAGACGCCGCCGAGCGCAAATAACGTGATCACCTGTACCCGTAGGCCGTGCGATTTTGCCACCAGGGAGTGAGCCAGTTCGTGCAAAAGCAGTGTGACGAAGAACAAAATCGAGGTGACGAGAGCGGCGGTCCAGATCAGCGCCTCATTCCATCGCGGTGTGACCGCATGAAAGTGAGAGACGAGAGAGAACGCAATCAGGAGGGCAATAACGAACCAACTGTAGTGCAGACCGATCTCGATGCCCGCAATGCGTCCGAGCCTGATCTGGGGCCGCACAATAGAACCGCTCTCTCGATGGATTAGATGCAAGAAGACGGATCTGGAGTAGCCGAGTGATTCACTGACCAATCGATGCATCGCCCTTTGCAGGTCGACACTGTATGGGTCGGTCACGCCCCCGACACTTGCTGCGTCAGGTTACTGGTGGGTAAAGGTCGTGAAGCGGAGCATTGCGGATCCTTTCAAAAACGGCAAGCGCTTCGAACTGATTGCAATCTCCGCCCCGCTGCTTACACCGGCTATTTCTTTGGGCGCGACTCCGGGGGAACCAAGCCCGAGAGGCGGTAGTACCCCACCAGTTGTCCGTAGTGTTCTCCGCAATGCTCGATAAAACCGTAGGCCATATCGTAGATCCTCACTTGCTGATGGGCGAACGGATCGATGATCAAATCGTTCATTCCCGAATCGCCCTTGGCCTTAATAGCCGCGGCGCCGTCGGCGAAGGATTTCTTGACGTAGGCTACGACGTCGGCCTTCGTTTTATATTTGTCCCGGCTTGGGTTTTCATCGATCGCGCCTTTTTCCCCAGTCACCGGATTCGTGAAGTAGTAGTTGGCTCCGGCCACGTGGAGCAGTTGTTGAGCAAAGGTGCGCTGGGCTGGAGTGGGCTTAAAGTCGTACTTGTCCTCGGGAAAATCTTCGGCCATCGCGACCAGCTTGCGACCGATGTCGTTCCAGGAGTCAAGAACCACCTTGCCCGGAGGATCCGCAGGCTTAGGGGCCACGTCTTTTTTCATTGCATCTTGTGCGCGTCCTGGGATTACAAAGCAAGTGCAGAGCAAAGCTATGGCGAGAAACGGAAGTCTCTTCATTGTGATCTCTCCTGGGATTAATTTGGCGGTCGCCATTGTACTCGGACGGGGTAGGGATGGAAAGGAAAGCATGTCCGCGTGCGCTCGGGTCCCGCGGGAGCGCTTTCCGCTACCAATGACTCACAGCGTGCCGGCGGTTGGGAGGATTTCCAGATTCTCTACCGTCGCATCCGGTGGGAGAAGGATGGTATCGAGTACCGCTCGCGCGACAGTTTCGGCAGACATCATTTTCTTGCGAGGAGCTTGGGGCCAGAGTGTTTTCCATATGTCGGTATCGGTGGCTCCGGGGAGCAATCCGATGACGCGAATTCCCTTCGAACGAAGTTCTTCGCGCAGCGTGTTAGTTAGCCCCAGAGCAGCGTGCTTCGACGCATTGTAGGCGGCCGATCCGGCGAACACGCGTGTGGCGGCAATGGAAAGATTATTCACGATGGTGGCGCCCCGCTTCATCATGACTAATGCGGCTTGCGTGATCAGAAAGGTGCCGTCGACATTGGTAGCGAAGACGTCTCGCCAGACTGGGTATGGTAGTTGATTCACGCGCAGGTTCGCGTGCGCAATGCCTGCATTGTTGATCAGGATATCTAGATTACGAAATTCGCGTCGAACCGCGCGGAAGAGATCGTCAACGGAGTGCGGGTCGCGAACGTCACAGGGATGCGCGAGAAGGCGAACTTTCTTATGCGCCAGTTCCCTGCTGAGCTTGCTCAGAGATTGTTCGTCCCGGGCGGTGACAATCAGATTGCAGCCTTTGTTGGCCAAGGCGCGTGCGATGGCGAGTCCGATTCCGCGAGTAGCGCCAGTGATGAGAGCTGTTTGGTTCCGAAGGGGTCGGAGGCTTGAGGGTGTACGAGACTTGCGCTGAGCCACGGTCGCCATCTTACCGCATCACGCGATGCATTCGACGACTTGGAATCCGCACGATCGCACAGTCACCGTTTCAGTACCTTGACCTCGATGGCGTATTCAATCGGACAGGACACTTTATACAGAGCGGATAACGCCACCCCATTGGCTCAGGCTAGAAACTCAGGGATGGGTGGGTTCTTTGTATGTGCGGCGCAACATAGGACAAAACCTCGTATTCCGTCTTTACCAGGCCGCTGGAGTAGCTCTGCGTCGCGATGTGCTTCAGGCGGATGTCACGAGGCAAAGTTCCGAACAGCGGGATGCCCTGACCGATCAGGACCGGGACGCGGGTAATAATCAGGCGCTGGATCAGTCCGGCGCGAAGAAATTGCTGGACGGTGATGCCTCCGTCAATATAGGCGTGCCTGATGCCTCGTTTTTCGAGTTGAGCAACGACTTCGGCGGGAGTGCCGGACATCTGATCGACACTCGCCTTTGAATTCGTCGCACGCAATCTTGCAAAGTCGAGGGGCCGAGAGCTGAGCACGATGACGCGTTTATCGCCATAAGGCCATTCCGGAAACGCGAGAACCGTCTCATACGTATTGCGACCGATGACCAGGGCGTCAATGCTGGCGAAGAATTCGGTGTAGCCGTGAGGCTCGCCGCCGTCTAAAGGAAGGAAATCGAGTTGTCCGCTGGGACGCGCGATGAAACCGTCAACACTGGTGCCGATGAAAACTGAGGTGATCATAACAGCGGACCATGATCGCTCCTCCGGCATGAGCCGTCAAATCGATTAGCTTCCAGTGCAGTCGGGCGAATCACGCCGATCAATTCTTTGCGTTGGACGCTACACCGATTTTGTAGCATAGTGGAATCACTTCGCGAACCAGCTCAGTATGCCGGTCCTCACGGAGTCGCTGATTGCAGGCTTGCCGAGATAGCAGCTTCGCAATCTCCTGACCTTGTCGCTCTCCACAACAATCTGAGCCCACTTCCCTTTGCCTGCGCTAAGGGTGTGCTCATCAGACTGGCCCGTTGCTCTTCGCTTTTCGAGCCGGGCGGAAATGGAGATCCTTATGAATTCGCCTCGAAACTTTGGCTATGCCGCTTTGCTGGTAGCATGCGTATTCAATTTCGCGCCGACGCTTGCCTCGGCCGAAGAACCGGCCCGCGGAAAATTCACCCTGACTCACGACGTGCGTTGGGAAAATGCCACGGTGCCCGCGGGAGTGTATGAGTTCGCATACGATCCGGACAGCGTTTCTCCGGTGATGACCATCTCGAAGGTGAGTGGTCCCCGAGCAGCTTTCATGCTGTTGATTCCGGCACGTGAACAGAGCAAGAGCCAGGACTTAAATCGTCTGTTGCTCGAAAGCACTCCGGAAGGCAGCTACGTCAGTGCAATGCAGCTGCCGGAGTGCGGGGTGACCCTGCGCTTTCATGTACCGCAAGCGGCGGAGAAGCTGATGGCAAAAGCTGCAGCAGGTGCTGCTGCGGGTAAGTAGTCGTACATAGCGTGAGTGCATGAGTCGAGGGCGGATGCCGAACCTGGCATCCGCTCTTTTTTCGGTGCGGAATTCGAAGCCGATGTATTTGTCTTTCGGTTAAGGCGGCCGTTAAAGACCACCCATAGTCTGAACCTACGCAGGATTGTTCTGTGAGTTGCCGCGAACGTCGTCACTCAGAACGATCGCTTCGGCGATTTCGCGCATTGGGCGGCGCTTCTGCCGGCTCTGCCGCTGGATGGCGAGATAGGCCTGTTCTTCATTCAATCCCAGATCGCGCTGCAGAATTCCTTTGGCGCGCTCGACAACTTTACGCGTTTGCAATTGTTCCGCAAGCGTGGAGTTCGCCTCTTCAAGCCGCGCGAGTTCAATTTCGGCTCCAACCAGGAACCCGACGGTGGAGATCATCCGAATCTCGCGTCGGCGGTAAACGTGATGATGACGGTGCTGCAGGTTGATGACACCAACTACCCGTCCTCGGCACATGATAGGCACAGAGAGAAAAGCTTCGTAACTGTCTTCTGGGAGCTCGTGAAAAAACTGAAAGCGGGGATCATGCGCAGCGCCCTCGGGAATGGCAACGGGTTCGCGATGCTCGGCGACCCATCCGGTAATCCCCTGCCCGACGCGGAGCTTCAAGCGATCGACGGCATCCGGGTGCGGGTTCTTGGAAGCGCGAAGGACGAGTTCGTCGCCTTCGAGCACATAGATAAGACAGGAGTCGCACTTTACGAGGGCAGTAGCAAAATCGACAACGCGAGAAAGAACGTCATGAAAGCCATCGGCCGTGCTAAGGCGTACGGTGATTTCATGGAGCACATCAACGTGCGAATCCTCAACTGATAGCAAGGTGTCCATGCAGTACATTATCGATTTGGTAGAGATTAAGTCCAATTGCAAATTTTGATGGCTGCGATAAAGGAATTCCTTGGAATTTGTTACCAAAGATTCACATCCGATGCGGGGGTCGATGCATCGTGAGGGTGGGCGAAGTGAAGAGCGGAATAGGGACAGGTGTTTCCCGAATGGGTGTGCGATGCCGGGCGCTCCTTACTTCGCAGGGATTGCGAGGAACCAGATCAACATTCCGAACAAAATGAGCGCTCCCAAAAGCGAGAACAGCGTGTGCAGAGGATGAAACTCGAAATACTGATTGTGGTGCAAACGATGCCTGGCTGCCAGCATGAGACCTCCTCCGGGCATAAAGCCCTGCGGCAACTGATGGCTACCTTGTACTCTATTGTCCCACTATCAGGAGGCCGATTCCAGCTTGTTGTTTGCCTGAAAAGGTATACGACGGAAACGCGGAAGAATAGATCTCGAACAGAGACCCGCCGAGTCAAATCAGCTCTAGCTCTTTGACTTGTAATTTCTGCGTTCTCTGTAAATCCTTATCTAGCATCCGGGTCTACGGTTTTGATCGGCAAGTCCCAGTGGGCGTCGAGGATCTCGAAGCGACGCTGTTCCTCGCGAATGTAAGTTTCCTGGTCGGGCCAGAGCTGTTTCTTGATAGCGTCTTCGTCGAAGGCCTCGTTCGCCACTGTGGCGTTCTTGAAGACGATGGTCACGCGATAGTCCCAGCGGCCGTCTTCGGTTGTGTGATAGCGCGGCTGATCCATCCAGACCTTGAGCATGCGGCCCATCTCGACTTCCTTCTTGAGAAGTGGGTAATGATTCTTCTTGAAGAGCTTGAGGAATTCGTCGGCGTGTCCCCACTTGGTTTTGTAGTAGTACTCGACGACAAACGGTTTGTCGCTGGCGGATTGTGCCTGTGCAGCGAGTGGGATGAGAATGATTGCGAATAAGACAGCGACCAGAAAGCGGCGGGTCATGGAATCTCCTTTATGCGAGTGCTTCTGCTTTTACACTAGAGGCCGGTTACGATCAAGGGATCCGGAAAGGGCGGTGGGAATTCTTCGGCTACGCCGCCGCACACTCGCTCACGGCAAATTTGTTCGAATGACATGACTCTAGTTGCAGTTGCTCGAGTTAGGATTGCTGGAATGGATCGCAGCGATGAGGAAGAGATCATCAAACTGTTTGAGGATGGCGATCGGGCACTCATCGGCGCAGACATGCGAGAAATCGAGCGCATCTACTCCGGTGACTACGTCCAAGCGAACGAATCTGGAGCGCTCTCAAGCAGGGCTGATCTCATACACAAGCTCACGGCAGGAAAAATCCGATTTCTTGCGATGAAATCGACCGGGCGACGGGTGCGTCTCTTGGGTGACTTCGCGATCGTGCATGGCTCGGAAGAAGATGAGATCGAGCGCGATGGAAAGCGGATTTCCGTGAGATACGTCTACACGGATGTGGTCTTACGACGCAGCGGCGCATGGCGGATCGTTGCGTCGCAATTGGCGAATCCGTCGTCGGACGACATCACGTCCGCCGTCTGACGCGGCCCGTAGAAGGGTCCACTCGGCCTAACTTGACGTTGATCGGCATACCCAGTTCTTGGGCCCTCCGAAGGGATCGGCTTTGCAATCCGATTGCGCGAATCTGCTTAACCGGCCACGCCAGCAACCAGGAGTGCCAGATAGCTCCCTTCCACGTGTGCACGTAACGGTCGCCATCCGCGGAAAGGCGGTAATCTCCACAGCTCGCCAGGCGCTGGTGGCGCATTTCGGCCCGCGTAATGAAGTCGGCCAACTCGCCTTCTTTGTCAGCGACGAGAGGACGTTTCGAAGTCAGGAACTGTTCCTTGAGCTTGCGATGGAGACGGTACAGATCCGCCGTCGAGCGCACCGAGGGAAAACAGAAACTTGGGAAGTTCGGATTTGCCGTGAAGATGCTGGCCCTGGAGATGTTATTGGTTTCGAATGCAAATCCATCTTCAAAGCGCGACTTGAAAACGACGACGGGAATTCTGTTTAGTCCGCCAACTATTTCGGCTAATTGCGCCGAATCCTGATTCTGCTTGTGGATATAGATCTCCACGACAACACCAATGTTCTTTTTCTCGGCCGGTGAGATGACTCGGCCGGCATAGGCGAATCCAAGCTTTCCGAGATCGCTTTCGCGATATGCCGCCAGCGGCGGAGCAGTCACCTCTTCCCCAGTCAAATCCTGGGCAATCCGGTAGTCCGCATGTAAAGCCAGCTTTCCGCGGGCATGAAGACGAAGTGGTCCTTCAATAAAGGGATAGAGAAAAAACGCGACGGCAGCGATGGAAGTAATGGCAAGTCCGCGAGATGCAACGGGCGCTTTAATGACCGCGTAGAGCAACGCCACAAACGCCCAGATGACCACGACCTGCACTCTGACCAGCGGCTCGCGGGAGGGACGCAATACTTTCCGCGTAATCTTTCCGATGCCCGGATAAGGCTCGAACTGTGTGGGCAAATTTGCCCTCCGCAAAACTTGAATCTACTCCGCGGTGCGCAGCCGATTCTGCCAATGACTCCAGACAAACCAGATCGCGGCGGCTACGATAACGACTCCGATGACGGCGTCGAATTTGTGGAAGTACTTGCCCAGCTCTCGCCAATTCTCGCCTAGCTTCATGCCGAGATAAGCGAGAGCCAGGCACCACGGCCACGATCCAAGAAACGTGTAGATGTGGAAGCGTACGCGGGGCATGCGGGCGACCCCGGCGGGAAGCGCGATGAAGGTGCGCACCACAGGCAGCAAACGCCCGAAGAAGACCGCGAGATAGCCCCAGCGCGCGAAGAAGCGGTCGGCCCAGTCGAGTTCGCGGCGCCCCATGAGGATCCAGCGGCCGTAGCGCTCGACCAGGGGACGGCCTCCGTAGCATCCGATCTCATAGGCGACCAGCGATCCGAGATTACAGCCCAGCGCCCCGACGGTGGCGACCCAAAGAAGCTTGAAAGTGCCCTGGAAGACTTGATATCCAGCGAATGGCATGATCAACTCCGAGGGCAGCGGAATGCAGGCGGACTCGATCGCCATGAGCAGAGCGATGCCGGCATAGCCAGTCGTCGCTACAATTTTGCTTATGAAAACGAACAGGATGGCAAGGATTTTTTCAGTCATTCGTGGTGGTCAGTGAGGTTACCAGTAACAACCTTTCCGTTGTGATCGAAAAAAGCGCGGGAACTACCTCAACAGTGTATCGAAATCTGACCAGTGCGTATCAGCGAGGATATATAGGAGCGCGCGACGGCGGATCCCCAGGTGTTGCTTTTAGAACGAGCCTTCCTGGGTAAAAGCGTAGCCGGGCAGGGTTGCGCCTTGAGGTCCTTTAACGACCTTGATACGGACAGTGGGCGCCTCAGGAGCGGTGATGCCTGCAGGGCGCAGCATGGCGTACTGCGTGAATACTTCGTTGTAAACCTTGGTGACGAGATAATCCTGACCGTCAGCGTCGCTGCGCCAGACTTGCCCGAGTTGAATAGAGTTCACGGCCACAATCGTTTTTCCTGAATGTTTGGAGTAGTTCAAGACTACCGGGGCTGACTGGAGTCGTCAATTCCCTGCGAGGTTACCGAGGGTCAGGAGTCCCTTCAGATATCGATCGTTCCGTGGCGGTCCACGCTTACGGTGCTTGCCGTCTTTCTGGAGACGGCCCACACAAAGTCTGGGTCGGGAATATCCAGCTGATGCGCGCCAGAGGGAAAGCGAATCATGAGTTTCTCGTATTCGGCGGTTTGCGCAGCGGTCTTGAAGACGTCTTCCTTAGCGCTAGGCGTCCATTCGTGCAGGTAGTAAACGGAGCGCACCTGCGCCTGCAGCATTTCTTTAGCACATCCGAAGCAGGGACGCATGGTGGTGTACATGGTGCTGCCGGCGGTAGAGATGCCGAAGCGCGCGGCAGCGAGGATTGCGTTCTGTTCGGCGTGAACGCAGATGCAAAGATCGTAGGCTTCTCCGGATTTGTAGGCCTTATCGCGGTTGGCGCAGCGATAGCATCCACCGTCGAGACAGTTGGGCATGTTCTCGGGCGTGCCGTTGTATCCGGTAGAGATGATGCGATTGTCGAGCACAATGATCGCGCCGACACGATTGCCTCTGCAGTTGGCGCGCAGGCGCACTGCCATGGCGATGTTCATAAAATATTTGTGACGGTTCTCGCGTGCGTCGCGGGCAGCCTGCGGCTCGTGCAGCGCTGGAGTGCTAGTTTGGGTTTCGGTCGCGGGCGGCTGTGTGACGGGATCGGGTTCGGAGTGTCCGTTGTGCTTGGCCATGAAGTTTCTGCGCCTTCTTTGGTTCGCCGATATTATGCGCCAATGAATGTGAACGATTGTCGAATGTCGAGCATGGACAGCGGGAGATGCGGCGGTATACCCCCTCCCCGGGTGGTGTATTGGAATCATTGAGTTAGCGGGAAATTGGATTTTAATCCTAGGGCTACTATGAGATGCGGGCAAAATCTTGGGAACAAAGCAGTTAACGCTGAACTTCTCCCACTCAAGCCAAAATCGTGCTTGAATGGGCCACCGGTCACTTGGGATGAATGATCCCCCGTGCATCGCCACCGTACAGGTTGTGAATGCGGGAGATCCCTCCGCGCGCTCGTGAAAGCGCGCGCGTTCGGGATGACGCCGTTCAGGAACACTTTTCAATTTCAGACAAGCTTCGCCCGGCCCGCGCCTCGATGTCACTCGGGGAGCGAGCCCGTATTTTCGCATCGATTTTCAAAGATCTTGTTTATGGCATTGACCGCAGAGTCCTGAATCCCGAGCCTCGGCATCGGATCATCCCCACTCAAGCCGACACCGGGCTTGAATGGGCCACCGGATTCTTGCCCAAAGCAAAGCCCCCATCGGACTCTGAATCCGTGGAGGCAGGCCACACTTGTGACTAATCTAAGCTGTCAAAAATGAGGCAGGCTGTCGGTGCTGGTAGTCACGGGACCGGGTGACGGCAAACACCGATCAGCTCTTGAAGCATGGAGTTTCCCACTCTAGCCGAAAGCAGGCTTGAATACCCCAACGTTCCATGCAGGTGATTGGCGTGGCGCAGGACGTACACATCCTGAACCTGGCGCAGGTCGAGCCCTATTTCCTCTATCTGCCGCTCGCGCCTGATGCTCCCCTCGATGACGTTTTTCTGCGCACCAAGGGCGATGCGAGCCAGGCGTTGACGCCGGCGCTGCGCGCCAGTTCCGAAATCGATACCAGGCTGCCATCACTCGCTAACGCGCACAGCATGGACGATGCGCTCTGGTTCCAGCACCTGCCTTCGACCCTCGCAACCATGTTCGCCGCCGTGGTCGGGAGCATGGCGCTGTTCCTGGCCAGTGTGGGAATTTACGGCACCATTGCTCACGCAGTCGCCCAACGCACGCGCGAGATAGGCATCCGCATGGCATTAGGCGCGCCTCACGTCTCGATCCTGCGCCTGGTGCTCGGCCGCACAATGGCTCTGGTTGGCGGCGGAGCGGGCCTCGGCCTTGCCACTGCGTTAGTGGTCTCGCACGCCATCACCGCGATCCCATTTGCATTGGGATCCATGCTGCTATTCGGGGTGAGCCCGAGGGATCCGCTGGTATTCGGCGGCGTAGGCGTGTTCCTGCTGGGTGTCGCCCTTATGGCCTCGTACTGGCCGGCACGCCGGGCAACGCGTGTGGACCCGATGGTGGCGCTGCGCTACGAGTAGGAGTCGTGCATTCGGGGAGCTTGCGACGAACATCCATCGGCATCGATCCCAACGCAACAAAGACTACGTCTTGTGGCCCTAACTATCTTCGTAATTTTGCGCCGCTTGACAAGCGCGTCTTATGGACTATGATGGCCAA